>FLOH01000406.1_pt1 | contig 98702 bp, 97 predicted proteins | sample 756751 | NCBI WGS metagenome assembly FLOH01 (sample SAMEA4026879, study PRJEB14308) | marine metagenome | biome: coastal water; material: water | depth 74 m
TACGCTTGCATATTTTTTCCCGTCACCGGCTGAGACGGAATCAAACTTTATTCTATCATTTTTGATGCCATTTTGTTGAAGAATCCGTTCCAGCAATGGGATGCGTTTCAACGCCTCAATATTCCCTGTCTTATAATGGCAATCGCCCGGAGCGCAACCGAGAATCAGAACCCCATCTGCGCCGATCCTGAATGCTTCCAAAACAAATCGAGGATCTACCCGACCGCTGCACATAACACGGATTTCCCGCAGGTTACCGGACGGAAATTCCTTTCTGCCTCTCCCCGCAGCGTCGGCGCCGTCGTAGGAACACCAGTTGCACAGAAACACGATGATCTTCGGTTTAAACCCATGCATGACTCAACCTATCCAGTGCCTGAACGGCTTTTTCGTTCAGACACTATCCAATCAGACCGCTTAGCTCAGATAATATCGCCCTTGTGGAAAAATGCTCTGCAATTATGGCCCCGCTAGGGCAGGCAGCAGCACAAACACCGCACCCCCTGCACATGGCCTGATTGATGGAAACCTCGCAGTTCTCCATGGCAATGGCATTAAACGCACATAGGCTCTTGCAAACCAGGCACCCTGAGCAGATCTCCGAATCGATTTTGCAGGCCATGGGTTCCAGGGCCAAGGGTTCTCCAGGTTCCAGTTTCCCCATGATCATGCCGGCAACCGCATGCCCCTGGACTACCGATGATGGAATATCTTTAGGCCCCTGTGAGCATCCTGCCATATAGATCCCTTCTCGAACAGTAGAAACAGGATTCAATCTTGAATCGGCTTCCTTCAAAAACCCGTTTTCCCCCAGTTTCACATCAAGAATTCCAGCGATTCCCTCTGTTCCCTCTCCACTCTCCATGGCCGTGGCCAGAACCACCATATCAAATTCGTTTTGTTCCAGTTCCCCTTGGGTATCCGTATGGGTAATCAAAATTCCTCCGGATCCCTTTCGGATCTCAATGGCATCCGGTCGCAACATGCGGAAAAATTGAGTACGATCTTCCGTCAGAACCTTCCGGTAGAACGCCTGGGAGTCCTTTCCCGAAAGACACAAATCGGAATGAAACTGACAAATTCCGGCTTCCGAAAGCTGCAATCGGGTTTGGTGTGCATGCTTCAGGGTATACAGGCAACAAACCCCGGAACAGTATTCATTGAATTTTTCCGTTCTCGACCCCACACAATGCACAAAAGCGATGTTCCGGGGAGGTCGACCGTTCTCTAGCAGAATTTTCCCTTCCGTGGGACCGTTTGAATTGACCAGTTGCTCGAATTCAAGGCTGGTGATAACATTTTCAATGACGCCATAACCATACCGATCATCTTTTTGGGGATCAAAGGAACTGAAACCTGTTGCAAGCACAACGGCGCCCACCTTCAACTCCCGAATTTCTTCGGTCTCTTCATACCGAACGGCTCCAAAGGGACAAGACTCCAGGCAGGAATGGCATGATTCACCCTGAAACCGCAAACAGTTCTCCTCGTCAATAAGCGCCACATTCGGAAGCGCGCCTGCGTAAGGGATATGGATTGCCTTGCGGCCGGCCATCCCCGCCATGAACGAACCGGACACGGTAACGGGACAGGCTTCAAAACAGGCGCCGCAGCCGATACAGGCATCAAGGTCAACAAAACGCGCCTTTTGCCGAACGTTGACGATAAAATTTCCCAGATACCCTTTCACCTCGACCATTTCAGTTAACGTCAGCACTTCGATGCTGTCATGGTGTAATACGGCATCCAACTGGGACTCGATCAGGCAGGATGCGCACACCATGTCCGGATAGAGATCTTCGTGCTCCACCACCCTCCCCCCGATACAAGGCGCCTTCTCAATGAGATACACCTTCCGGTTCTTCCGTGCTACGGCAAGGGCCGCGCTGATTCCCGCAACGCCCGCTCCCACCACAAGAACATCCGCACAGCACGGGATTGTTTTTATCTCAAGCGGTTCATGCAGACGCACCCGCTTGATGGCCCCGCGAATCAATGCCCTTGCCTTTTCGGTGGCAGCCGGTTTCTCATTAATGACCCAGGCGCACTGTTCCCGAATATTAGCGACTTGCAGGAGAAAGGGGTTGAGGCCGGCACTTTTCAGTACATCCCGAAACGTGTGCTCATTTTCTTTCGGGGAACACCCGGCGATGACAACATGTGATAATTTGTGGGATTGAATATCTTCTTTCAGAAATTTTTTCCCATCCGGTGAGCATAAAAACCCGAAAGATCTTGCCAACACCACATCTTTGTGCCCTTTGGCTTCTTCCAACAATGCCGCCATGTCCAAGGCATCTTTGATGTTGGGACCGCATTCACAAATATATACGCCGATTTTTTGGGACATATTAAAACCCTTCGGAAGCGGCCCTTGCCAACCCTCAAAATTATTCCGCTTTGTGAAGAACAATATCTATGTGTTTCGAGAACAGATCGAAATCTTTATCCGCAGTCAATATGGAAAACTTGTTTCTAACAGCCATGGCACAAATCAAAAAATCCGTATTTGAGCCTTGTAACCCTTTTGAGCGGCAACGATTGAAATATTCTGCTGCAGCAACATAATCTTGAGTGAGAACAGGAAGATCGGGAAAACTTTGAAGGTGTTTTCGGAGCTTTTTGAAGTGAGTTTCACTGCGAATACCCGATAAGATCTCCTGCCGTATGGGACCGATCATTTGGGCGCGGTGGTCTTGAATGATTTGGCGAAGTTCATTGACCGGACCGGAAAATTGCTATTTACCACGTCTTAAAGCCAGAGACCAAACACTGGTATCCACAATGACTTTCATAAGCGGTTTCTCTGCGCCTTATAATCATATCCCGGATCGTATTCCACCGTCCCGAACATGGAAAGAATTTCTTCCTGTTCCAGATTTTGGATATACTCAATCAGTGCTTTTGAGACAGCGGCCTTCTTTGTTTTATGGCCGCCGAGCCTGACAGCTTTTAGAATCAGTTGGTCATCTATCTGTAAATTTGTCGCCATAACGACCACCTCCTTTGCAATTACACATAATATTGCACAGTGGCATGTGTGAAATCAAGTAGCAATCCTTTGGGCATCAAAATCCGATCTCTTGACATCCCCCATATCATTGAAATATTCTCGTTCTCAAAAAATGGATTTAGTTGAAAAAATCAACGGGGGTCAGATCTGAATGAAAAAGATCGGAAGATTGCATGTACTGACGGATACGGCACTGCAAAGCCGTTTCACACACCTGGAACTAACGGAAATGGCCATTGACGGAGGTGCTCATACCATCCAGTTTCGCCAGAAAAATGGTTCAACCAGAGAATTGATCACAGTCGCCACTGAGATGAGGCGGTTGTGCGCAAACAAAGGGGCCACTTTTATTGTCAATGATCGGATCGATGTAGCCATTGCGGCCGAAGCGGACGGTGTTCATCTGGGCCAGGACGATTTCCCCATTCCCCTGGCGAGAAAACTTCTGGGAGAAGATCGTATTATCGGTGGATCCGCTGCTACGGTTGAAGAAATCGAAACCTGTATTCGGGAAGGGGCTGACTATGTGGGCTTCGGACCGGTTTATCCCACCGGCAGCAAGGAAGATGCGGGGTCTGTGAGCGGTATTGATTTTCTGAAGCGAATCGTAGCATCAACACCGGTACCGGTCATTGCCATCGGTGGTATTGATGAAACCAATGCAGCCCCCGTAATAGCAGCAGGCGCGCACGGCATTGCCGTTATCTCATCGGTCTGCTGCCGGGATGACCCCCGAAAAGCCGCCTTTATACTTCGGCATATTGTCTCGCCCCAAGAATGATATTTAATAAAAGGAGCCACTACCGGCAGAGCATGACACATTTCCATACGCTTCATTGTTTGCGACCATCACCACTTTGCTGCATCCCCTGAAGGGTCCGCTTCGTTTTGATATCCTGTGCGCCATAGCCGGTTTCTTTACCGGTCACATTCTTCATAGCCTGACGCTTTTGTCCTTCACTGAGCCTTGTTGCATCTTTTATGGCCTGCTTGGCTTTGTAATCCGGTCCCTGAGCAAAAGCGGTTACCGGCAATGACATAATAAGAACCATTAAATAAACAATCAGCTTCTCCATGGTATGTCTCCTTGTTTGTTTGTGGGGGAAAACGGGAAAGGTCCATATCGCTCGATATATTAAGCGTTTATAACATTACCGATCGTGTATCGAGTGCCTTTTCCCCGGCCTTGTCTGATCAGATACCGACCGTTCACAAGCTCCCTCAGTTTGACCTTTATGGTATTCCTGTTTGCTTCTGTGATGGATTCTATTGTTGCAACACGCTTTAATGCATCGAGCCGTTCCGGCGCCAGGTTCCCGATGGCTTTCCATTCCCCTTTGAATTCATCGATCCCAGCGATCTGATTTAATGTGTTTGTGGTTATCTTTGTGGAATTCTTAAACATCTGATTTCCTTTTACATCTCCATAATATTACCCATATTTACCCGTAAAGCACAAAAAGTCAAGCAATCCCCACAAAAACACCCATAAATACCCATACCGTCCTGTCTATTCCAACCGCCAATCTGGGAAAAAAGGCGCCACTTCAACAAGATTGCAGTGAAAGGCACAGCTTTCCCCCATGTCCGTGAGTTCCTGACTGGTCAAATGATTGATCCCCTTGTTTCCGGCCATGAAGCGGGGCCAGTAAATCCCTTCCGCCACTGTGACGCCCGGCCCGGTTTCATAGGTTACCCGCGCCATTAGAAAAACCTCGCCCCGGTCATTGTAAACCCGAATCTGCATATGGTCTTCTATCCCCCGCTTTTTCGCATCATCGGGATGGATCATGAGAGTGGCCGGACCCGCCTGTTTCCGAAGATCGTCAATTTCATTAAAAGTGGAATTTAAAAACTGATGGCGGGGCGGTGTGATCAACTGAAGTCCAAAACGGCCTTGGCCCGCCGTGTCCACACTGGGTTCCCCGTTAGGCAGAGGGTCCAGTCCCAGGGTCGCCATGCTTCGGGAATAAAATTCAATCTTACCGGATGGGGTCCCGAACCCGCTTTCAAAAATGTCAGTGGGTACCTGAAGACGAACGGGCCGACCCGTCTTCAGACGATCCAGCGTAATCCCTTTCAGATAAGGAGATCCGGATGACAGAAGTGATTCGATGATCTCCGGTTCCGATTGGGAGAAACAGGGGTCGTTAAAACCGAACCGGTGCGCCAGGTCCTGAAAGACCGCAAGGGCGGATCGGGCCTCACCCAACGGTTCCATGACCGGGGACGTCATTTGAAGATAATAATGTCCATAGCTTCGGTACAGGTCCGTGGATTCCATGGATGTGGCGCCCGGAAGCACAAGGTCAGCGTAAAGGGCGGTCTCACTCATCACAATTTCATGGACCACCGTAAAGAGGTCTTCCCGCCGGAGCCCCTGCAGGACTTGCGTCAAATCGGGAGCCACCACGGCCGGGTTGCTGTGGTACACGTGGAGTGCCTTGACGGGCGGATCGGAAAGCCGGGTCAAAGCCGAACCCAATTGCACCATATTGATGGTCCTCGGGGTGATGCTCCTTGACGTCGTCGAATCCAGAGATTCCTGAAGCACGGCCTCCATGTTAAAATCAAAGGCTGCCGAAGTGGATCTGGTGATACCCCCGCCCTTTTTGTGAACAGCGCCCACCAGGGCCGGAAGCAAGGCAATGGTCCGCATGGCCATGCCGCCCTTGAGCTGCCGTGCAGGCCCCCAACCCGTGCGAATATAGGGTGCCCGGGCAGTCCCGTATCGGGTGGCCAAATCCTCAATTTGCCTCTCCGGAACTCCCGTTATCTCGGCCACTCGCCGGGGTCCATATTCCTCCAGGCGTGGTTTCAGTTGTTCAAACCCGATGGTCTGATCAGCTATGAATGTTTTGTCCAACAGCCCTTTTTTAACCAGAACATACATGATACCCAAAGCAAGTGCAGCGTCGGTACCCGGCCTCAATTTGAGATGGAGATCCGAATGTTGAACGGTACGGTTCTCATAGGGATCAATGGCCACAATGGCAGCGCCCTTTCTGCGGGCTTTGAGGAAAAAAGGCCATGCATGCATATTGGTGGAGAGGGTATTGGTTCCCCATAATATGATTAAATCCGAATCCACCGAGGATTCAATATCGGTGGTGGGAATATTTCCCATGCTGGCTGAAAATCCCGCCTCGGCCGCAGAACTGCAAATGGTTCTTTTCAGCCTGGATGCCCCCAGTTTGTGAAAAAAAGGGTGGCCGGCGTGAAACTGCACAACACCCATGGTTCCGGCGTAGGAATAGGGAAGAATGGCCTCGCTTCCAAAATCCGAAATAATCTCTTGATAGCGACCCACAATTTCATTTAAGGCCTGCTCCCATGAAATCCGCTCAAACTCCCCCATTCCTTTGGGTCCTGTCCGTTTCAACGGGTGATGAATGCGAAGGGGGGAATAAATCCGTTCCTTGTAGTGTCTGACTTTTCCACATACGGCGCCGCGGGTGAAGGGATGATCCGGATCCCCTTTCACCGACACCACCCTCCCCTCTTCCACGCCCACAAGGAGCCCGCAGGTATCCGGGCAATCGTGTGGACACACGGAGCGTTTATAGCCCAATTTCATTTAAGCCAAGCATTGACCATTCTCCCCATAGCGGTAATTTTTAAATTTTCCCTGAATATACGCAAGTTACTTGAAAAAAGGCAAGGGGGATCATATTGGAACCCATGATTTTGTACAATAATACATGCCCCTCGAATTGATCTCTCCACTTGACGTCATACTTTGATTCCCTCGACTTCATCTTTCATTATCTTGACATCCCCCATACCATTGAAATAGTCTCCTGTTCATGGAAATAGTTGACACAAATAGGGACCTGACATGAACCGGACCCTGTCGCAGGTCGGAGAATTCGGTCTCATTGATCGAATCCATGAGATTATTCGAGATGAAGGGGTTGAACTACCTAAAAACACCCTCGGCATGGGTGACGACTGCGCCGCTTTTCAACCCCGTCCGGGATATGACCTTCTGGTAACCTGTGACTGCATGGTGGAAAATCGGCATTACCTGCCCCAATTTATCTCCGCCCATGATATGGGGCGCCGGGCCATGACCCTGAACATCAGTGATGTGGGTGCCATGGGCGGACTGCCCCTCTACGCCCTTATTTCCCTGGGACTTCGGTCCGATACACTGCTAAACGACATCATCGCTATTTATCGTGGATTTCTGACGGAATTAAATCCTTTTCAGGCCTCTGTCATCGGTGGTAATGTGACAAAATCAACGGGTGCCAATTTTATCGACATCACCCTGATCGGTGAGGTTGAAGCGGGCAGAATGGTGCGGCGTTCCACGGCGAAACCGGGGGATATGATTCTGATAACGGGATATCCCGGTCAATCGGCTGCGGGGCTTGAGATTCTGCTTCAGGCCGAAGCCGGAAAAACATGTGACGACAACCCGCTGATCACGGCCTACCAGTGCCCTGTCCATCGCGCTCTTGAAGGGCATGCCGTTGCCAAAACGGGCCTTGCCAATGCCATGATCGATACCAGCGACGGTCTTTTGGGGGATCTTGGCCATATTTGTGATGAAAGCGGCGTCGGGGCCCAACTTTACGAGAAGAACCTGCCCGTCAGCCGGGCCCTCCGACAATTTGCTGAAGCATCGGGCAAAGGAACTTTGGAGTATGTTTTGAAAGAGAGTGATGATTATGAATTGATGATCACCTGTGACCCTGAACATGTGACCGGCATTCGAAACACTGTCTCCGGCATAAACCATGTCCCGGTTACGGAAATCGGTACCATCACCGCAAACAAGGGCGAAATAGAAATAATGGGGTCCACCGGCGATTCCAGACGGGTGGCCTTTTCTGGTTGGGACCATTTTTTGGAATAAGGGAAAAAACATGTTTGACGAAAAACTGGCGCAAAAAGCAGCTTCAAACCTTACAGCACTCAGAGCTCAAAAACCTTTGATTCATAATATCACCAACTTTGTGGTGATGAATTTCACGGCAAATGCCCTATTGGCATTCGGCGCTTCCCCGGTAATGGCCCATGCGTCGGAAGAAGTTGAAGAGATGGTATCCTTTGCGGGCGCCCTGGTGCTCAACATCGGCACTTTAACGCCCCCTTGGGTGGATGCCATGCTCATGGCCGGAAAAAAGGCCAATGAGCTGGGGACCCCCATTATTCTGGATCCGGTGGGTGCCGGGGCAACCGCGTTTCGCACGGCCACGGCCATGAAACTGATGGACACCCTTTCCATCAGCGTGGTTCGCGGAAATGCGTCTGAAGTGCTCTCCCTGGCGGGAGAAGATTCGCAAACAAAAGGCGTTGATGCGGTTCACAGGGTGGACGAAGCTGAAGAGGCTGCCGTTGCCCTTTCCCAAAAATTGGGCGCCACCCTTGCCATAACCGGCCCCGTTGACCTGGTCACCGATGGGAAACGCGTTCTCAGGGTGTTTAACGGACACGAACAGATGGGGAATGTCACGGGAACCGGCTGTACGGCCACCGCGCTGATCGGTGCATTTCTGGCCGTGGATGGGGATAGCCTTGAGGCCACGGCCACGGCCCTGGCCGCTTATGGTCTGGCGGGAGAAGAAGCGGCATCCGAATCCAAGGGCCCGGGTTCATTTCATCCTGCATTACTGGACGCTTTGTTTAACCTAGATTCTGAAAAATTGATAAAAAGGATCAGAATTGAGAATTAAATTCTTCTAATCGTTTACAGTTTACAGTTATCGGTTTCCGGTTAAAAAAACACTGTGAACTGCAAACCGTAAACCGTTACCACATTGGAATGGTAAATAATCATGGAAGACCCAACATGCATGGATAAACAGCAAGGTGCGAGGTTTTTTCTCATATTCCTGTCCTGCTCGCTACTGTTGATTCTTAAGCTCTTCTGGGCCTTTTTGTCTGCTATCATTCTGGCCATGCTGATTGTCAGCGTTTTTTACCCCTTGTATGCGAAGGTTAAGGCTCTTTTTCGAAATCGGGAAATACTGGCGTCCCTTTGTGTTACTTTTTTCATCATGATCACCTTGATTATTCCCATGAGCTGGTTCATCGGCACGCTCTCCAACGAGGCTTACGAATTTTACAGTAAGAGCAGCGATCGGGTGTCCCTGAGCAAATTAAAACAGATCGTCAAAGATGACCCTGTCTGGGCAGAGCGCTTTAAGAAAATAAATAACATGACCGGGCTTGAAATTACACCGGAGACCATAGAGGATCTGGCGTCTTCCATCGGGAAAAATGTCGGTTTATTCCTTTACGAACAGGTCAGATCCATCGCCTCAAATCTACTCAATTTCCTGATTCAGTTTTTCCTGATGGCACTCACCATGTACTATCTCTTCAAGGACGGTGTCAGATTGAAGCAGTATTTTTTCCAACTGCTTCCCGTGCCGGAAGATCACCTGGAAAAGCTGGCCCATAAATTTCATGAAATGGGTCGGGCCATTGTGGTGGGAAACGGCCTTTCCGGGATTGTGCAGGGAATTCTGGGGGGGCTGGGATTTTACTTCTTCGGGCTGGATTCGCCTTTCCTTTGGGGAACCGTCATCTGCTTCATGGCGTTTCTGCCCATTATCGGGGCTTCAGCCGTTTTTATTCCCACCACGATCATTCTTTTTTTAAATGGGAACAGTGGGCTCGGACTGGGGTATTTGATTTACAATCTTTCCTACAGTTCCGTCATAGAGTATCTGGTTAAACCCCGGCTGATCGGACAGGGTATGCAAATGAATGCACTTCTGGTATTCATCGGCATTATCGGCGGCATCAAGGTTTTCGGAATTCTGGGCATTGTCTACGGCCCTCTGATTATCACGGTGTTCCTGACCCTGGCGGAGATTTACAGGCTTGAATATCGCAACAAAGCCGTATAGGCTTATGGATCAGTTAAGACCTTACACCTGAAGAAAGGCTATGCGTGAATCCTGAATCTCGGGATTCGTTTCTGAAATATTGAACATCAATTTGCACCGGAAAGGAGACGGAAAAATGAGCGATAGAAGCGTCGGCACGACTATTACGCAGCACCTTTTGAGTCAGCAACGGAAAAACCCTGAAGCCACGGGAGCGTTCACAACCCTTCTAAACGAGCTGATTGTTGCGGCAAAGGTTATTTCCAGGGAAGTGAACAAAGCGGGACTTGCGGATATTCTGGGAGCCACCGGAAAAATAAACGTGCAGAATGAACAGGTGCAGAAGCTGGATATCTTTTCAAATCAGGTGGTCATTGAACGGATGCAGCACATCGGCCAGCTCTGCTGCATGGGTTCGGAAGAGAACGCGGACCTCATCGATATCCCTTCGCAATATCCAAAAGGGAACTATATTATCCTGTTTGACCCCCTTGACGGATCCAGCAATATCGACGTGAATGTGAGTATCGGTACGATCTTCGGCGTTTACAAAAAAAAGAGCGATGAAACGGATATCGACTGTCTTTTAAATGATGTGCTGCAGCCGGGGCTCGAACAGGTGGCGGCAGGCTATTTCATATATGGTTCCAGCACCATGATGGTGTACACCACGGGAAATGGAACGGGCGTGCATGGCTTTACGCTCTATCCCAGCGTTGGAGAGTTTCTCCTGTCCCATGAAAATATTCAAATCCCTGCAAAATCCAAAACCTATAGCGTCAATGAGGGGAATTATGCCTATTGGGATGAGAATACGAAAGCGCTGATTGATTATTTCAAATCCGTTGACAGGGAAACCCATCGCCCCTATTCCGCCCGGTATGTGGGCAGCCTGGTGGCGGATTTCCATCGAAATCTGTTAAAGGGCGGTATTTTCATGTATCCCGCCGACAGAAAAGACCCCAAGAAACCAACGGGCAAATTGAGATTAATGGTGGAGGCCAATCCCCTTGCCCTGGTGGCCAAGGAAGCAGGCGGATACGCCAGCGACGGCCACGGGCCAATCCTTGAAATCGATCCGAAAGAGCTTCACCAAAGGGTACCGCTCTATATCGGCAACAGGGACGATGTTGAATTGGCCGAAAAGTTTATCGGCGGGGATGTTTCATGATTTGTTAATCGGTTTACGCACCTGCAAAATAGAATTTTTCAGTGGGCAACTCCAGACAACAAAGCCGTCTGCCATGAGCCGCCCCCGTGTCGATACCGATTTTGTTTTTCGTAACAAGCGGCTCCAGGAAAGGTGTATGGCCGAAAACAATCTTTTTACCGAAATCAAAGGTTGATGAAATAAAGGGTTCCCGAATCCACATCATATCAGTCTTTGTCTGCAGTGCCATGGGTACACCCGGCCTGAATCCCGCATGAACCAAATAGTACTCTTCAATCTCAAAATAAGGTTTAAGGGATGCGTAAAAAGCATTGTGTTCGCTGGGGATTTCAATTACTCCCAGTACACCGCCGGAGCATTTTTCACGCTCGTAAGCCTTCAGGGTGGTGAGCCCACCGTTGGACAGATACAGGCCCCTGTGAACACCCTTCAGATAATCCGTGAGCATCCCCTCGTGATTTCCCAAGACACAGCTGACCCGAGAATAATTTCGGGTCAGCGACGAGATATACGCCACGACCCCTTTGGAATCAGGTCCCCGATCCACATAATCCCCCAGAAAAACCAGGGCATCCTTGTCCGGGCGCCAGGGGATCTTTGCCATCAGGTTTTCGAGCATCCCGAGCTGGCCATGGATGTCCCCGATTACAAATGTCTTATGCCCTTTCATGATTGTCCAAAAACCCTTTCGCAGGATCACCAAAAAAGAAAATCCCCCTGTCGGATGCGTCGTTCGATCAAGGGGATTCTCTGTTCAATGAAAAATGGATCAGGCCGGGGAAATTTAGTCCCGGCCCTGACCGAAAATTCGAAGCAGCATCAGGAACAGGTTGATGAAATCCAGATAGAGCGATAAAGCCCCCAGAATCGCACCCTTCCTGACCACAGAGCCATCCGCATCCACAGGCTGAGTCATCGCCATGTTTTTGAGTTTCTGTGTATCGTAGGCGGTCAGACCCACGAAAACAATCACCCCGATATAGCTGATAACCATGCTCATGCCGGGGCTTCTGAAAAACATGTTCACCAGGGACGCAATAATAATTCCGATTAAGCCCATCATCAGGAATCCGCCCATGGACGTCAGATCCCTTTTGGTGATCCAGCCGTAAATACTGCACCCCACAAAGGTTCCTGCACAGACAAAAAAGGTGCTGACAATGGAAGTCTGGGTGTAGGCTAAAAAGATGAACGAGAGGGTCACGCCATTCAGTGCCGAATAGAGGACAAACAGAAAAGTGGCCATCCCCGCACTCATTTTTTGCACCATGCCGCTTATGGCAAAGACAAGCCCCAGTTCCGCCACAATCAGAAGAATGAAGATCATTGAATTACCGAAAATGAGCCGGGTGAGCGCTTCGTTTCCGGAAACATACAACGCCACCACCGCCGTCAGGCAGAGTCCGATGGCCATCCAGTTATATACACTCCTGACAAAATCATTTACCAGGGTTTCTGCCCTTGGCCTCGAAACAGACGTTTGTGCCATGCTTTTACCTCCCTCTATGAAACGCCATATGCATCAAATTGGTTTGCTTACATCATGTGTTTTTATTATAGATGTTCTTTTGGAAAGATCAAGGGCAATCACTTACATTTCGGAGTGCATGAACCATGCATAACAACAAACTCTACATCGTCATGGTGGGTCTTCCCGCCAGGGGAAAATCGACCATCGCCAACAAACTGAAGGAAAACCTGACCAAGTACGGCATCAAAACCGGCATTTTCAACAATGGTGATCTCAGGCGGAGGCTCACCGACGTAGAGAGCTCAAGACCTGAGTTCTACGACCCTGACAATCAACAAGGGGTTGAACTTCGGGAAAAAATCGCCCTCACCAACATGGGACGTGCCTCGGACTACCTGGGAAGAACGGGATATGTGGCCATCCTGGATGCCACCAACGTAAGCCTGAAGCGAAGAAAGAAAATCGCGGGATGCATTACAGACCATCCGATCCTTTTTATTGAGTGCATCAATGGAGATGAAAAGATCCTCAAGGCCGGAATTCAGAGAAAGGCGGCTTCACCGGAATTCAGCCATTTGGCAAAAGACGAAGCCATTAAGAGCTTTCGTCAAAGGATTGAATATTACCAGATGCTGTACGCACCCCTTAAAACGGAACGGAATTATGTCAAACTGGATTCCCTGAACAACAAGATCCTGGCGGAAGAGATTACCGATAAAATTCCTTACTGGGACCGCATCCGGGATTTCCTGGTGACGGATACGGTCAAAAACCTCTTCCTGCTCCGTCATGGCGAGACCCACTTCAACCTGGAAAACCGCATCGGCGGCGATTCGGATCTTACGGAGAACGGTGTGGCTCAGGCCCGGGGGTTGGCCTCATATTTCCAAAGAAAAAAAATACCGGTTATTTTTACCAGTGAGAAAAGGAGAACCGTACAAACGGCTGCTCCCATCAAAGCGTTGCAGGAGCAGTGCGCCATCATTCCACTGAAAGACTTTAATGAAATCGACAGCGGCATCTGTGAGTGCATGACCTATGAAGAGATCCGGGACCAGATGCCCCATGTTTCTCTGGCAAGGAAAAAAGATAAATATAATTATATTTATCCTGACGGTGAAGGATATGTCTCCATGAAATACCGCGTGGATATGGGGATCAAAAAAGCCCTCTATTTGAGCCGGGGTTCACAGAGCATTATTATTGTGGGGCACAGGGCTGTAAACCGAATGATCCTCTCCCACTTCCTTTATCGAAGAGAAGAAGACGTCCCCTACATTTACGTACCCCAGGACCGATTTTATCATGTTGTGGCAACCCAGGACAAAAAACTCCTTCAGTTGAAGCCCTACACCTTATGAACCTCCATTTTGCACCAGGACTTTAGGGGTTTTGGTGCGCTTGTCATAAAAGAGAAATGCGGTCACATGCATCCTTTCAACAGATGCCACAATACCTACATCTCTGGCGTAAAACGCATAGCCACCATCCACCACATGGGCCGGTCCCACCTTTCCAGCATAGGAGGACCTGATCAGAACCGTTTCGAACTTTCCCGCCGGAACCGTTATTTCATAGGCACCCAAATAAGTATGGGTCACTTTGAGTCGGCCTTTGTATTTTAAATGGGTGGGATCATGGAGGTCGTAGATATTTATTCCTGTTTCCGCCTGTGATGTTTGCCCAGGTTTCATGCCGTCAAACATGATGGGGAACATGGGGGTGTAACGGGTAATGACATTATGCTTTAGATCTATTTCGGAGATCAGTTTGATCGTACCCTTTTCACCAAACGAATAAAATTCAGTACAATCCCCCGCGATGCTCCTATGCCAGAGATCCTGTACATGGTTCCCCTTTGTTTTTGAAATGGAGACTTCCTGGCGGGTGCCTTCCTGATCTCCGCCGGTAATACGGTAAGTCCATTTTCCTTCACGAAGGGGCATCAACCCTGCCGTATCATGAAGAGGACAGGCAGGAAGGGCTTTTCCCACAACCCCTTTGCCCAAGAGAGCCAAGGCGTCTTGATCGCTTTGATTCAGTTCCAGCACCGGTCCGCCACATGGGCCTTCACAGACAGCTTGGAGTGGCATCCCCATAAATATTGCTGAAATCAACAATGCCGGCAAAACGATTCTGCAGCACCATGAAGCTTTCACTGTGGTTCCTCCTTGACTTTCACGTCATGATTTCAGAGATCCGATAATATCCTTGACTGAATTGATGCCACGCTCCTTCAAAAACTTTTCAATACCTTCCAGAATATCCAGCGACGCCCTGGGATTTGCAAAATTGGCTGTTCCCACCTGAACGGCTTGAGCACCTGCAATGAGAAATTCCAGCGCGTCGCTCGCATCCAGAATCCCCCCCATACCGATAACGGGGATATGGACCGTTTTGACCACCTGGTGCACCATGTGGAGGGCCACCGGTCGAATGGCAGGGCCCGACAACCCCCCTGACCCATTGGCCAGTTTGGGGGTGCGTCTTTCGATATCAATGGTCATGCCGGTGAGGGTATTGATCAGGGAGAGGGCGTGGGCACCTGCCTGTTCCACCGCCCCGGCGATGGCGCAAATATCCGTGACATTGGGAGAAAGTTTCACAATAACCGGCTTGTCCGTCTCCTTTAAGACCCTTTCCGTCACCCGTGCAGCCACCACAGGATCCGTTCCGAAGGCCATTCCGCCCTTTTCCACGTTGGGGCAACTGATGTTGACCTCCAGGGCTGAAATCCCCGAAACCCCTTTAAGGCCGGCCGCCACGGCACCGTACTCATCAAGAGTGTGCCCATAGATGTTCACGATGACACAGGTATCCAGCTTCTGGAGCCAGGGGAGCTTTTCAGACAAAAAAATTTCCAAACCCACATTGGCTAATCCGATGGCATTTAGCATGCCACAGGGGGTCTCCACAATTCGAGGCGGTGGATTACCCGCCATGGGTTTCAGGGAAATACCCTTGACCACGATACCCCCCAGAAGGTTGGGGTCCATGAGGGACGCAAATTCCCGGCCATAGCCAAAGGTTCCGGACGCGGTCAGAACCGGATTCTTGAGATGAAGAGGGCCCACTTGAACCGAAAGATCAGGTTTGTTCATAATTATAGCACCTCCCAATCCAGGGTTTTGGCGTCAAACACCGGCCCATCCTGGCACACATGGGCATAGGGTTTGTTTGAGTCAGGGGCCTTTTTGACAGCGCATCCCTGACATGCCCCCACACCGCAGGCCATGTTGGATTCCAGAGAAACCTGGCAGGGAATATTTTGACCGAGCGCTATTTGGGCCACGGCTTTCAGCATGGGCAGCGGACCGCAGGTGAAAATAGCGCAAGGTTTTTCTTTCATGGTTGAAAGGACTGATTCCAGGAGCTTCGTCACCCGTCCATGATGTCCCTGTGAACCGTCCTCAGTTGCAATGGCGGGTGAAAGGCCCACGATTCCCAATTGGTCAAGGGAAACAACCTCGGATGACCTACCGTAGCCGACCAAAAAATACTGATCTTTCCGGGCCAGGTTCAGCGACAGAAAAATGAGGGGGGCGATGCCCATGCCGCCGGCCACCAGTACGGGCCGTACCGACTCGTCGGGAGGCTCAAACCCCTTACCAAGGGGCCCCAGAACCGACAAATGGTCCCCCGTTCTTTTTTCGCTCAGAATAGCCGTCCCCCGGCCTACCACCCGATAAAGGATCAGCAGCACATCCCCATTGACCCCACAAATGGAAAAAGGCCGTCTTAACAGGGGATCTATTCCAGAACGCACTTGCATCATCACAAACTGGCCCGGTTTGGACGCATCCGCCATGGGGATTGAACGAAATCCCATGAAAAAGGTATTCCTCGCGACCCGCTTGTTGAAAACAACTTCCGTAAATTCTTCAAACATGGCTCTATTTTCCTTGAGGCTCAATATCCCTTTTTAAAATGATATTATACCATTTTTTCTTTGTGTTGCCGAGTGCTTTATGCCGCTTTCATCCGAAAGATCCGAGATAATGATGGTGTTTCCCTTATCAGTTTCTCCACGGCAATCCAATTTGAGTTAGTCAAAAATAATCTTGCAGCTTGTTATTTTCTTGGAAATGTGATCCTTTTTCATTCGATCCTTAAAAAAATGGGAGATTTACATATGCCTCAACCCGAAAAGCGTTTCGGCCGATTTGCATCAATCCTGCTGGTTGTCGTTATTACTGTCCTCACGACGGTTGTCACTGTCTGGCTGCTAAACCTCTATCTGTTTCCCAAAGCATTTGAGCCGGTAAAACTCACCCGGCAGGAAAAACAGACACTCGAAGACAAAATCAAGCGGCTGGATGGGGTTTCCCGAAATCATGAGACAAAGGTTCAGAAACCTTCACCCGATCAAAATAAACCGATGGTGGGCCGCCAGGCAAAAAAACCCACCCCGGGGACTCCGCTTGAACCCGAACCCTACCGTGAGGCGTCAGGGAAACGAGAAATACGATTTACGGAGCGTGAGATCAATGCACTGCTAGCACACAATACCGATCTGGCGGACAAACTGGCAATCGATTTATCGGAGAATCTTGCCAGTGCCAAGCTGTTGATTCCACTTGACCCGGATTTCCCTATTTTAGGCGGAAAAACCCTTCGCGTTTCAGCGGGTCTTGAGATACGCATTGATGCCCAAAAACCGGTCATCAAATTAAAAGGTGTCAGCCTTTGGGGAGTCCCCCTGCCCAATGCCTGGCTCGGCGGCATCAAGAATGTCAACCTGGTAAATGAATTGGGGGGAAATCAGGGTTTCTGGGATGCCTTTGCCGCCGGGGTGAAAACCGTCCATATTCAGGAAGGCAACTTATTCATAGAACTGAAGGAATAGAACTCGCCCTTCTGCGGTGGGGCGCTGAAGAATTAAACAAGGAAAATAAAAGCCATTGGCGCCTTTTCCGATTACGGAATAATCTTCAATTTGCAGACTTTTCGAAAATGATGGCCATAGATGGCAAGCGTAATGGTCAACGAAAGCAAATTAGGTCTCCGAAAAAGAGTCCAGAACATTATTTTCCAATAATGGAATCGCTCCTCTCCGAAAATGCCCAGAAGGACGCTCGAACGAAAAACAGCCAGCAAGCGCTGCAAATTCAGGGGGGCCGTAACCTTTGGCGCCTTATACTCCCGGAGGAAGGTCATCGCACGTTTGTAATAAGGCTCGGGCGCGTAAATGTGCTGCATTAAGTTTCCGTATCCTTCGCGCAATACATCGAGCCCCATTCTGGGAAGTATGTTGGTTGAGCCATCCGCATTATCTCCGGACATGGCGTCAATCAGACGGCCCTCTTCTCCCATTCGTTGGTGAAGCCTTGTGCCTGGAGGAGCATTTAGCAAGCCCACCATGGCCGTCACAATGCCGCTCTTTTGGATAAACTCAATCTGCCGCTGAAAGATGGAAGGCGTGTCACTGTCGAACCCCACAATGAAACCGCCCTGCACTTGCAGTCCGGCCCGCTGCATGAGTTTTACACTCTCCACCATGTTCCGGTTCCGGTTCTGCTGCTTGTTGCATTCCCCCAGGCTTTCTTCATTGGGCGTTTCAATACCGATAAAGACCGAATCAAAGCCCGCTTTGACCATCATCGCCATCAATGCCGGATCATCGGCTAAATTGATCGAGGCCTCGGTGTTAAACGGGAATCCCCTCCTGTCTTTCTGCCATTGAATAAGTGCGGGCAAAATATGGTTTTTCAGATAGCCTTTGTTTCCGATAAAGTTATCATCCACAAAAAAGCCGGGGCCGCGCCATCCCAGATTATAAAGCCCATCCAGCTCGGTAATAATCTGATCGGCTGTTTTCATGCGTGACCGATGCCCTAATAATGCGGTTATATTACAGAAATCGCAATTGAAGGGACAACCGCGCGAAAATTGGACGCCCATGGTGGCATAATGTTTAAAATTAATTAATTCCCACAGGGGCGACGGCGTTCCATGAATGTCGCAAAACTCGGATGTCTTATAGATGCGCTGAGCGCATCCTTCCTCCAGATCCGCCAGAAAGTGCGGCAGGGTCAGTTCCGCCTCATTCAGCACAAAATGGTCCACATCTTCAAATTGATCGTATTCGCTGGTAAATAACGGGCCGCCGGCGATAACCTTGAGATTCTTCTCCCTGCATCGGGCGATGATCTTACGCGCTGATGCTCTCTGCAAAACCATGCCGCTGATAAACACCCAATCAGCCCATGCCAGGTCTTTGTCATCGAGTTTCGTCACATTCACATCAACCAGCCTTTTCGGCCACTCTTTGGGCAGCATTGCACCCACCGTCAGAAGACCCAGTGGAGGCAAGGCCGCCCTTTTTCCAATGAATTTAAGAGCGTGTTTGAAACTCCAAAAAGTATCCGGGTACTCGGGATAAACCAGCAAAGTTTTCATAGGCGCTCTTTTTCACATGTAAGATGTAAAACGGGACGCTCTTTTATAATTCAATATCTTCTTTCTCAATTAAATTATTAAAGAGCGTCCCACTCCCACACATCTAAAGGATCTTCTGAGCATTCTCAAGCGACCCTTGAAGGCAGTTGTTCTTTTTTCGCTTTTTTTGAAGTTGAAATGTTTCTTAAGGTGTCTTGCTCCCCCCGGAATAGGGAAAACCGGGTGCGGTGGAACAAGCAGCATTTGATGGGATACTCCATATGAAAACCTCCGGTGGATCGTTGAGGGTTTGTATGGATAAAACAACTATATTTTGGGGATCATATTGGAAAGACAGGGAATGTCAAGAAGAATTGTGTACGGCTATGCCGACAAGACCTCCGTCAGGGCCTTTACATTGTAACCCCTATTACTCTGCATGCATGCATTTAATCAACTCGCTGACTTCAACAGTTGCGATGCCGGATGCAATATCAGACATACCATAGGGAATAACCAGGGCGCTGTTGTGGAAAATCGCGCCGCAGGTATAAACGACATTGGGGACATAACCCTCGCGCTCTTCCTCGCGCGGCGCAAGCAACGGCTCTTCAAGGCGAGCAATGACTCTTGTGGGATTTTCAAGATCGAGCAGCATTGCACCGATGCAATACTTGCGCATGGGCCCGACGCCATGGGTGAGCACAATCCAGCCTTTATCGGTTTCCAAGGGGGATCCGCAATTGCCGATCTGAATGAACTCCCAGGGCCGTGTGGGCTCCTGGATGATTTCGGACTTCTGCCAGAAATGGATATTGTCCGAGAACATAATGTGATTGTTTTCGCCGTCCTGGCGTGAGAGCATGGCATAGCGACCGCCGATTTTTCGCGGAAAAAGCGCCATACCTTTGTTTTGCACGGCTTTACCATTGAGCGTAATCACTTTAAATTTGATAAAATCCTTTGTTTCGATCAACTGCGGAAGGATTGTAAAACCGTTATAGGCGGTATAGGTCGCAAAATAGGTAAAGTCTTGGTTGTCATCAAAAAATTGAACGAAACGGGCATCTTCAATGCCCCTGCTTTCGTTTTTCGAAACAGGAAAGATCACCCGTTCGGAGATGCGATGATCCGCGTGAAAACGCACCTCATAATTGGAATCCGCGAGCCAGCACATCACCTCAAAGGTTCTGTTTTGATGCTCTTCCGGAAATAGCGGTTTTACGCGAAGCTTTCCAATTTTGTCTAACAACTCTTTATATGTAAAATCTTCCGACATCTGGTTGAGAATATGGGCGGTTATCTCATTGACGGCCCCCATCTCGTTCAGCTTACGCTGGAAAGGATTGCGTTTGTAAACCGGATCCAATTGGAGTTCCGGCGTTTCAACAAAATCACTGATGGGGTCGAAGAGGAACCGATTTTGCCGGTCAAGGATGCCGCTGCGAAATACAATTGACGAAACATGGCCTTCGCCCGTTGCCCGCAGGCTCATGATAAAGCGCAAACTGCCTTTTTTTAGATGGCGCTGGTCAGGATGGGGAACAATGGAAGGATTGAAAAGGGCAGCCGATTCTATGGCGTACTCCATGGTAAAATAGGCTCCGATGAGAGCCTTTTTCGTCTCGCTGAGAACAGCATCTTGAGGAATATAATCTCGCACCTCATGCAGGCGGCGCTCAAAAACGCGTCCAATGTTTTCGTGCCGCTCGGAAAAATCAACCATTATCTGTGAAAGAAGATTTTCGGCTATAGGCTTAGGCAAGTCTACGATGCGTTGGATAATTCTGGATATGCGATACGCGTTGTCGGGGATATGAGGGCGGGTTATAACACGTGAAGTGTCCCCTACAATCTTGGTTGGTGTTCTTTTGACTTTCAGTTTTTGATGCTTTTCATGATGCATATCAATGGTGTCCTTAATGTCAATTGAAATCTTGTTCTTTGGACAATTTACAACGCCGGGCGGGAAACCGAAAAACAGAGTTCCACCAATTCATCGATCACGGCCGTACCGGCGCACATGACCGTATCCGCCCCGCCCCAGTAAATTTTTACTGTACCGTCGTCTTCCGGAACAGCACCGCAGGTAAAGACAACATTGGGCACATAGCCGGTGACCTCCCAGGGATCCTCCGGCTGCAATATCCACTCATCGCAAACGCCGATGATACGGGACGGATCTTCAAGGTCATGCAGGGCCGCGCCGAGTCGATACACCGTTCCCGACATGGTCTTAAAAACCCCATGGTAAATATGAAGCCAGCCCTTTTCGGTTTTAAAGGGTGGCGCCCCGGGTCCGATCTTCATTTCATCCCAATGATAGGGCACCGGCTTCATAATCACACGGGAATCGCCCCAGTGAACCAGGTCGGGAGAATAGGAAATCCAGATGGACCAGGGCGAAATCTCCGAATGGGGCCGGTCCAGACGTACATACCTGCCGCCGAACTTTTCAGGGAAAATGACTACGTTGCGAAGATCGGCTTGGGTGATCAGGGCCACCCGTTCCACTTTTTCAAAATCCCGGGTACGCGCCAGGGCAATCCGCACGCCGTGACGGGAATAGGCGCTGTAGGTCAGCAGGTACTCGCCCTCCACCGGGCAAATTCTGAGGTCCTCGACCCCAAACGCCTCATATTCCCCAAAAATGCCGTCGGATGACGGTATCAAAAAGGGTTCGGGATGAACCGTAAATGAAAAGCCATCTTCGCTGTCGGCCCTGCCGATGATAGAACGACCGTTCAGCATATGCGACCTGAAAAGCATAATGTAACGATCGTCGTGTTTGACGATGCCCGCATTGTGAACGGTCGCCACAGGATAGGGCACATCCTTTTTGGTCAGTATGGGGTTCTTTTTAAACCGCGTGACAATAGGGTGATGTCTTTTCATGGGTGTGTATCCTGTAAAATCATTTCATAGACTTTTATATATTTATCGACCATGCGATCGACCGTAAAATGCTCTTCAACATGGCGACGACAGGTTGTACGGTCAATCTCTTTGATACGTGCAACCGCCTCAATGGCCTCATCCACGTTGTCCACTAAAAATCCATTTTTATTGTTTTCAATCAGTTCAGGCATGCTGCCCCGGTTAATGGCGATCACGGGCGTACCACAGGCCATGGATTCGATAACGGACAGACCGAAAGGCTCATCAAACTGTATGGGGTGCAACAGCGCACAGGCATGGCCCAGCAGCCGGTTGCGCTCAACGGGTCCGACGCTGCCCATATAAACAACCCGCTCATTGTCTATGTGAGGGAGCACATATCGATCATAATATGCCTGGTCCTGAATGATACCCGCCATTCTGAGCTTTTTGTTACAGGCCCCGGCGATTTCAATGGCTTGTCGGGCGCCCTTGTCCTCGTGAATGCGGCCAAAAAAAAGCAGGGTGTCGCCAGAGGCCGGCTGATAATCAAACTGCCGGATATCGATCCCGTGATGAATGGTTTTAATATAATCAAGCTCCGATGATCGGTCGGCATCGCTGATGGAAACATAGAACACTCTTTTGTTGTATTTCTTGTAAACAGGCAGAATTCCGGGCGATGAAAAGCCGTGAATGGTGGTCACCACCGGGGTGGTGGTCAGCCCCGTGTAGGTCAGGGGCAGAAAATCAAAATTGTTGTGAATAATGTCAAACTTGCCTGCATGGTCGAATAGTTCGGAAATATGAAGGCACTCCCATACTTTCGGTATGAGCAAGCGGTCTTCTTCATAACCCCGCGGGCAAACCGCATGCAGCGTGCCGCTGGTTTGAGAATCCGCCGTGGCAAACAAGGTGACCTCATGACCGCGCGACACCAGACCTTCGGTTATGAGGGAGGCCACGTTTTCCCAGGGGCCATAATGCCGTGGTGGCGTACGCCAGGCAATGGGCGAGAGCATGGCAATGTGCATGACTGATCCTTATGTTAATCGGTTTTGTGTGACAACGGCTGGTTTAAAATTTCGTCGGCATAAAGCTTCTGCAATGTCATCAGCGAAATCAGCCAGGCAAGGGAGGACTCGGCCCCTTCATTCTGGTTGATGCCGTCTGCCATCAAGCCATCCCGGCAGCCGCCGGTCTTGGGATCATAGAGGGGCATGTTCAGGTCATTGTGTCCCAGAAACCAATTGAAACACATGACCGCATTGTCGAACCACAATTTATCCCGGGTGACGTTAAAGGCCTCCACACAAGCTTCGACCATGGTATTGGCCTCTATGGGCTGTTGATCGAAACGGGCTCTGGGTCCGTCTTTTTCATACCATCCGTTGCTGCCGATGGGCACAAAGTGTTGGTCCTCGGTTTGGACGGAAAGCAGCCACTTGAGGGACTTGAGTCCCATATCGATCATATCGTCGCGTTGCATCCGGTGGCCGGACAAGAACAGGGCATGGGGCAGTTTGCCGTTGGCATAGTTTAGAGCGTTCTCAGGCCAGGGCCAATCGTCTGTTCCGTTGTGTTTAAACTGATCGAAAAGCCTTTCGGCAAGAACTTCCCGGATCCTGCGCACATAACTGTCGCCGGAAAATTTATCCAGGTAGGCATTCATGCCCACCAGGCAAAAAGCAACGGCGCGGGGCGAATGAAAATTCTCGACAGCTCTCAGTGCCTTTTTGAAAAGGGTTGTACTTATGGCCAGATGCCCGGGATCATAAAGAAAAACAACGGCTTTTCCAAGGCACCAGATCGCTCTGCCATGGGCATCCTCGGACCCGACCTCCTCCATCCACTGCCGCGAATAGGTCATAAAATTGCGAAAGCGCCCATCTTTTTCGTTATAGGCATACAGAAGGAATCCGAGATAATGACCGCTGAGAAAATCAAGCCCCAAGACGTTTGTTGACAGATATCTTTGACCCATGGCGGCAACCAGCAGCGCTCGGGCATTATCATCGGTGCAGTAGCCATGGGTGCGATCGGGAATGGTATAGTTGGCATGTTGCAAGATGCCCGTATCATCGGTAAAGGCTTTCAGGTGATCCAGCTTGATCTCCGGGAGCTCGAAATTCGTGATGGCCTTGATGTTTTCAACATAGGAATACCGGGGGCGAGGTTTCCGGGTCCTGTTCAGCTGAACCTCCCTGAATACCTGGAGATATTTTCGGGATACCTCTTTCCAGATTGCGCCACGGGTGAAGGTGTAGGCTTTTTTGCGCATGGCATGACGTTCCATATCGTTGTCCAAAAGTCCGACAACTTGTTCCGCAATGGCATCCGGGTTGCTAAAGGGTACAATTCGGCCCCGGCCTTCGGCAAGCATCTCGGTGGCATACCAGTACGGGGTTGAAATGACGGCTTTTCCCGTACCCATGGCATAGGCAAGGGTCCCGGAGGTAATCTGAGCCTCTTCAAGATAGGGGGTTACATAAATATCGGCGATGCCTAAAAACTCACATAACTCTTTTAGTTCAACAAAACGGTTTTGAAAAATGACATGCTCGCCCATATGGAGTTTGCGCACGAGCTGCTGCAGCATGATACGGTATTCATCCCCATGAAATTTCAAAATATTCGGATGTGTTGCGCCCAGGACAATATAGACCGCGTCAGGGTGCTTTTTGACGACCGCCGGAAGCGCCTCCAATACATTTTCGATACCCTTATTGGGGGAAAGCAATCCGAACGTGAGCAGCACCTTTTTGCCTTCCACATCGAACTTGTCTTTGTAGAAGCTTGAATCGATAAACGGCGTATCCGGAATGCCGTGATGGATAAAGGCAATTTTCTCTTCGGGCACCCCATAAATGTCCTTAAGGAAATCGACAGCCTTGTGGCTCATCACCACCAGTTTGTCCGACAGATCGGATAGCTTACGCATGACGTCGCGATATTCCGGGGCGGGGTCCTTTAAAACCGTGTGCAGCGTCGTCACCACCGGCATGCGCAGATCCCCCAATAGTCTCAGCAGATGGCTGCCGGCAGGCCCCCCGAAAAGACCGTATTCATGTTGCACGCAGACAATATCCGTCTGGCTGATATTGAGAAATTGTGCTGCAACGCTATAATCGGTCAATTTGTTCTGGTTGATCTCAAAGCGCACTTTTTCCGAATATGCATATCCCTCGGGTGTGTCGTTCATGGCAGCCACCCAGCAATGGATATCAGGGGCTTCCGCTGACAAGCCTTCAACCAGATCCGTGGTGAAGGTTGCGATACCGCACTGGCGCGGCAAATAGTTGCCGATGACGGCAACCGAGTCGATTCCCTCATAATACTTAATAACAGATGTCATAACCGCTACCTTCTTGTTTTGCGTCTATTTTTCATCGTCCCACATTGACTTGTTTTTATCCTTCTTTTGCTGCCGTTTCTCTTTTTTTGTAAATTGGGCTTTTTTCTGCTCTTCGCGTTTGCCTTTATCTTTTTTTCCTTTGTCTCCCATTTAAGCTCCTTATATTTTCAAAAATCTTTATCCAATAATTACAACTTCACCATGTGCCCCCAGCTAAAGGGACACATTGTCTTAATCAGCCGACTCATTTCTTGATAAAAGCGCCAAGCCCATCGGCGCATACGCGGCTTACGGTATAGTCAGGTTTTTCCGTTTGTCCGGGCATTTTATCCCAGCCCCCCTTTTCGATGTATTCAGCCCTTTTCCATGATTCCAGCGCTCCCATTTCTTTGAGGTTTTCCTTATGGTTCGGCTCTGCCATGAATTGACCGACGCAGATCGATGCCTGACTGTCCAAAACAGCCGCTTCATTCATTTCTTGGGTCGTGCCGGAGGTGTTCCATCCCCCCCACGCAAAACCGGTGATCATTACGATGATTGAACCCACAATAATACCCCAAACGCCATACTTAATTTTGCTTGCACTTTCCGGTTTCATGAATAATACCTCCTTGAATTAAAATATTTTTACCTGCGACAACCTTGCAACCCATTGGGTTGGATGCGGTCATCTGTCTAGGCCGGCACCTGACCGTTTTTCCCATATGAAGATCATTTCACCACTATAAATGCTTAAACTGAAATTTTTTTTGCCGACGTTTATCTCTTTTCCAGAGCCAGCTCGGCCAGAAACTCGAAAACATCCATCCCTTGAAGATCTGCTGTTTTCTCACCTCGGAGATATGGTTCTAACCTCTCCAGGTCCGAATCGCGATCCGGTGAAAAGATGCCTTTCTTCAGCCCTAACAGCAGGTTTTTTTCATCGAACAGGATAAGAGACTCGAATGCGGCAACAGCACCGCCGTTAGAATATGGTCTGGCAAATAGCTCTAAATCATGGCCCGCCGGCCCAAAAAACATGGGTTGAAAATTCAGCAGTTCAAAAAAAAGATGCATGCATTCCTGTATCTGCACAATGGATTTCCGGGCCAGACCATGGCGGGCATCTTCAAGGAGCAGCGCCATATCGTCTCGCGTATAAGTGAGATCGAGCAGTGCCAGAGCGTCTGCGTGCAATCTCTCAAGTGAGGCCTTCCCCTTACTTACGATGACATCCTTATCATTCATGATTTTCCGGATATTTCTAATGCTGACCATTTCATGCCAGCAAGGGCTTTTGCGCAGGACGACATCATTCACCGTGGTATGGTAAAGGGGCAACTCATTGTCCAAGACCAGCACCTCCATGATGTCACCCGCCGGGGGGCGCACGTAGAGTTGTAGATCCCTAACCTTTTCATGCTCAAAATCGGTCATCTGGAGAAGTTCCTCTGTGAGGACCTTGTCCAACCACCGCCTTCCGGGGGGCTCTTTCATTGTGGAAACGAGCTTTTTATAAAGCTTGTCGAGCTTCATTTTGGACTTTAGATTTTCTTTTAATGACATGACGACAAATTCCCTTCAACCCAGGGCCTTCAAAACGACTTTAACCCTTCCCATTCAAGACGCGCCGGTCTCTATATTTTCCGTTACGGGTTTTTCCCCAGCAGCCATTAATGCATCGATATCACGCCCGTTCAACGTCTCGTTCTCCAAAAGGGCACTTGATATCTTGCGAAGGGTCTCCAGGTTATCTTTAACGAGCTGTGCTGCTTTTTCATAGCCTCCCACGACAAGTCCCCTGACTTCATCGTCGATCTTTTGCGCCGTCACTCTGCTGTAATCCCTGTGCTGCCCTAAATCCCTACCGAGGAACATCTGAGCTTCCTTTTTTCCAAAGGAAAGGGGGCCCAACTCTTTGCTCATACCGTATTCGCAGACCATCTTTCTTGCGAGATCGGACGCTTTTTTAATGTCATTTTCCGCCCCCGTCGTTTGCGCATTGAACATGATCTTCTCCGCAGCCTTTCCGCCCATCAAAATGCAGATGATGTTCTGCAAATATTCTTTAGGATATGTATGCTTTTCGACCATCGGGAGTTGCTGGGTCAGGCCAAGGGATCGGCCCCGGGGGATGATGGTCACCTTGTGAATGGGATCCGTGCCGGGAAGAAGCATTGCCACAAGTGTATGCCCTGCCTCGTGACAGGCCATGGCCTTTTTATCCGCATCAGAAATGAGCAGACTCTGCCGCTCAGGTCCCATCATGACCTTATCCTTGGCGTCTTCAAAATCGACCATCTCCAACCGGTCCTTTCCGCGTCCGGCTGCCATCAGCGCAGCCTCATTCACCATATTTTCAATATCTGCGCCCGTAAACCCAGGGGTCCCCCTCGCAAGGACCTTGAGATCGACATCATTTGCCAGGGGACTTTTCCTGACATGGACTTTCAGGATTCCCACCCTCCCCATTATGTCGGGAACAGAGACAACCACCTGTCTGTCGAATCGCCCGGGTCTCAAGAGAGCCGGATCCAACACATCGGGCCTGTTGGTGGCCGCTATCAAAATGACACCCTCATTGGCTTCAAAGCCGTCCATCTCCACCAGAAGCTGATTGAGGGTCTGCTCTTTTTCGTCATGTCCACCACCCAAACCCGCGCCCCTTTGGCGACCCACCGCATCTATCTCATCCACAAATATGATGCAGGGCGCATTTTTTTTGCCCTGCTTAAAGAGGTCTCTCACCCTTGAAGCGCCGACACCCACAAACATCTCTACAAAATCCGATCCACTTATGTGAAAAAAGGGAACACCCGCCACACCGGCGATTGCCCTTGCCAACAATGTCTTACCGGTCCCCGGCGCCCCAACCAGCAAAACCCCTTTGGGTATTCTTCCCCCCAGCCGGGTGAATTTCCCGGGATCTTTGAGAAAATCAACGATTTCCTGCAATTCATCCCTCGCCTCATCAATTCCCGCCACATCTTCAAATGTGACTTTACCCTTATTATTTGTATCTATACATGTCCTAAAAGCATTCAAGAAATTATTTTTCCCCATACTCATCTCTTTAGCAAAAAAACTTCACTCATTCAAAAAGAGAAACTATTTTACTCGCTTATCGTAGCTTTACTTGTTACTGCTCTTGCCACTCCTATAAGTTATGATGAAAAAACATCTTCTAAACGCAAGGGACGTGACTTAGTGTTTGCCCTTGATACAAGTGGTTCAATGGCTGAGAGTGGTTTTGATAAAGAGAATGAGCAAAGAAAAAAGTTTGAAATATTAAAATCTCTACTCAAAGAGTTTATAAACTCAAGATATGATGACAATGTCGGTGTGAGTATCTTCGGCTCTTATGCTTACTCCGCAGTTCCTCTTACATACGACATGAAAAGCATCAACTTCTTACTTGATTTTTTTGAAGTGGGCATTGCTGGTGATAGCACAGCAATAGGAGAAGGACTTGCGAGTGCAACAAGACTTTTAAAAAAAGGAAATGCAAAAAACAAAGTCATTATTCTTATCACTGATGGTTACCAAAACAGTGGAGCTACCTCTATCAAAGAGGCTGCTCTACAAGCGAAAGAACTTGGCATTAAAATTTATTCTATTGGTATTGGTAAAAAGGGAAGTTTTGATGACAAGCTCTTAAATCTTATAGCAAAACAAACGCAAGCAAAAATGTTCTCAGCCATAAACGCAGAGGCACTTAAAAATATCTACAAAGAACTCGATACTCTTGAGCCAAGCCAAATCCGTTCACAACATTACCTAAACAAACAAGAATTATATATCTATCCACTTACTCTTGCGACACTATTGTTACTTGTTTTACTTCTAAAATACAAAGAGGAAGATTTATGAGTTTTCTCTATCCTTTTGCTTTTGTTTTATTACTACCACTTTACTTCTTATATAAAAAACATTATGTTTCACACAAGTACACACAAAGAGAAAAAAGATTTTTATTTTTAGCTCTTGCGTTTATATTTATTGCACTTACTCGTCCTGTCATTCCAAATGCTTTAAACAAACAAAAGTTTGATGCACAAGACTTTATTGTCGCTATTGATGCTTCTTACTCTATGCAGGCTAAAGACCTCCTCCCTTCACGTTATGAAGTTGCTAAAGAGAGTCTCAAACAAATTATTCAAGCACTGCCAAAAAATCGTTTTTCTATCTTTGCTTTTACATCAAATGCTATCTTAATCTCTCCACCTACAACTGACACCGCTATAAGCATTATGGCTCTTGAAGCACTAGAACCACAATATATTCTTACAAAAGGAACTTCACTTTTAGCTCTTTTAAAGACCATTTCAAAAACCTCTTTTAAACAAAAAAGTCTCATCATTTTTAGTGATGGTGGAGAAGATAAAGACTTAGATGCGCTTCTTACTCTTGTAAAAGAAAATAACATTACACCTTATATCGTGGCAACAGGTTCTAAAAGTGGTGCTATTCTCACACAAGGAGAGAAAAAAGTAAAAGATGAAAACAACAACTTAGTTATCTCACGAATCAACCCACTTTTAAAAGATTTTGCTACTTTAAGCGGTGGCAACTACTATACTCTAAACACAACAAACGCAACTGTTGCCAAAGATATTATTTCAGATATTCAAAATAAAGAGCAAGAGAGTCAAAAATCCCAAATCAATGTTCTCTCATATACAGAGCTTTTTCAAATACCACTTTTTATAGCTATCGTATTTTTTATTATGGCAGTTACAAAAATTCATCAGTTATATATATTTATTCCCCTACTCTTTTTGCCACACCAAGCAAAAGCAGGACTTTTTGATTTTTATCATCTTCACCTTGCAAAAGAGGCTTATAAAGAGCATCGTTATCTCCAAAGCTCACAAGAGTTTTACCTCCTTTCTCCAAGTGTAGCGAGCTACTATAACGAAGCAGTAACAAGATATAAAGCAAAAGATTATAGAGCTGCTGTAGATATATTTGCTAAAATAAAAACAACAGATCCAAAGCTCAAGCAAAATATCTACTACAATATGGGAAACTGTGCTGTAAAATATGGCAAATTTGATAGAGCAAAAATTTACTATCAAAATGCTTTAGCCCTTGGCCAAGATAAAGAGAGTTATGAGAATCTTATACTCATCTATAAACTACAACTCAAAGAGAAATGCGACATAACTGATATGCTTAGAAAACAAATTAAAAACAAAGAAAATACAGCAAGTAAAAAAAAGAATATAAAAGAGGAGAAGGACAAGGAGAGTAAAAATAAAAACTCATCAAGTAATTCTAATCAAAAATCAGCTACAAAAAGTAATGGCTCTTCAAACTCAAAAAAGAAAAATATTCAAGAAGCAAAGAAACAAACAGATAAAACTATAGAGTCAAAATATAAAGTAGGCTATAGGGCTTACGAACTTATCAACAAAGGATATACAAATGAAAAACACCCTTGGTAGAAAAGTTTTTATTTTTTTAGCACTAAGTTTAACACTCATCGCAAATACAAACCTTGCAGAGTATACACTCTCAGCAAATAAAACAAATGTTCACCTCAAAGAAGCTGTAGAGATTAGTTTTATTGCAACACAAAAAGATAAATCAGATGTAATGTTTTTCTTTTTAGAACCAAAAAAATCTCCAGATTATAAAATCGTACTTTTAAATAAAAGTGCACAAAAGTTAGCTTATCATCATAAACAAACAAAATTTACATACTTGCTTTTTCCATTAACAACCAAAAAGATAAGTGTGGATTTTGATTTTACTATCAAGGTAGCCAGTGATGCTGCTGTTGCCCAAGTTTATGAAGGTAGTCGTGATAATGTAAAATGGATAGAGACGACAAACACTCATGTAGATTTAAAACCATTGATACTAAATGTTGAAGCTCTAAAACAAGATGTTGACTTAATTGGTGATTTTCATCTGAGTTCTACTATTGATAAACAAAATATTAGTGCCTATGAGAGTGCAAACATAACTTACACTCTTACTGGTGTTGGCTACAATGATTTCACTATCAATCCTGTTGGGATTATTATGAATGTTGATGTTTTTTCTGATACTTCAAAACAGTATGAATTAGCCACAAAAGATGGTTATAAAATACATAGAGAATTTAACCATGCTCTTCTGTCTCAAAAAGACATTCATGTAAAATCTGTTGCGTTTGTCTGCTATTCTCCAAGTAAAGAAAAATATTATACACTTAAGACTCAAGAGTACAATATCAAGGTAAATACTATTAATCCATCTAGTCTTGTAGACAAAGTAGACTTTCCAAAAACTATAGACTACACTTCCACCATAAAGAGTATATTTATTTATATACTCATCTTTTTTTCAGGTTTTTTAACAGCAAAGTTCTCGCCAAATATTTTTCAAATAAAAAAGAGTAAATATGCCGATATAGAAGCTGTCCATAGCCCTAAAGAGCTTTTATATCTCCTCATGCACAAATACTCAAAAAAATCTTTAGAAGTCCATTATGAGGCTTTGAATGAGATTGTGTATAATAAAGGGAAAGAAAGTAATTTTAAAAAAATTAAAAGAGCTGTAATTAAGGAACTACAATCATGATAAAACCATTCTTTATAATAATATTTATACTCGAACTACTAATGGCATCACCTTATGAGAAAGGACGCAGTATATATTTTCAGCATGGTTGTGCTAATTGTCATGGTACACAAGCAGAAGGAAGTGGTATCTATCCAAAACTTGCACTCAAAAGAAAAATTTTAATAATAAATAGACTCGATGATTTTAAAAATGGAAAAGCAACTTCACAAACTGCAGAAATGATGTTTTCTTTTGCCAATGAATTAAGTAAAAAGGATATAGAAAATGTTTCTATTTTTCTATCAAATTTTAAAAAAAATACCAGCACTAAATATGAAGTTAGCGATGATATTTTAGGAAGTGTAGACTAAGTAAAAAACTCAGTATAAACTTTATCAAGATATTTTTTACTTGACTCAGCTTTTTTTAATTTTTTATCAAATATCTCTTTTGTTGAAGGATATTTTTTTGAATACTCTCTATATTTGTCACATTTTGCATTTATATTATTATTAAACTGTTCTATAACATTTTGCATATCATCAGGTGTTCCTACCCATTGCATAAACTTTTGGAACATTCTCTCACGTACATCAAGAGCAAAAGACTCATCTAGTTCACCAGCCATGCGTTTTAAATCCCAACGCGAAAAATAAATTCCACTTTTTATAGGTGGCATAATTTCTGTGAAAATAGCTGCTAAATAATCTGGATAATCCTCACGACTTGGTCCATCTGACATACATGAACCATCCTCACAATCATTAAGCATATCATTATTTTGTAAGTTTTCAAACTCAGTTCTTAAATCATTTAAATCTTTGATATCCATTATGCTCTCTCCTCTACTTTTTCATCAACAATTGTTGTAGTTTGTAAATGAGTTAAATATTCAAAGTCACTCATCATAAACTCTAATGCCAGTTCTGCGGCATCAAAATAAAGTGCTGTACCAGCTTCTAGTTTCACATTAAGTAAAAACATTGGAGCCCACTCTAATAAATGATCTTTTAAAAAGTTATATTGAATACCTGCAATTTCAGCAGCAACTTCTAGTGCATCATCATTGAGTGCCTTAGTTTGTGCCTCGACAAGTTTAAACATAAATTCTAATTCTACACCAATATGGTCAGCACTCATAACCCGAGCTTCATCAAGTTGTACCTGAAAGTCAAATGTATCATAAATAGTTTGTATTGGGTTGTCTCCCCCTGTTTCCATCTGTTGATCTGCTCTCATGTAAAAGGACTCATAAGGAATAAGGTGAAGCAAAAAAAGGTTAGTAAAATCAACATTTAATTCTTTTTCTATTAAATCTTTTGGTGTCATACTTATTCTTTTTTTCCATTTTTCAAAGTTTGGGAAAAAAGAGAGAATATTTTCATCTTCATTGATTAATTTTAATAAGCTTTCATCAACTTCATTCATTAAAAGTCTAGAAATCAGTGCATATATATTTGCACGAGCTATCTGCTCTGTTTTTAAATCTTCTTGCATTAATAATGTACCTTTGGAAATATATTTGATTGTGGAAGTATATTAAAGCACCACTTTATGTGGGCTTTAATAAAAGAATTATACGTCTTTAATTTCTACAGCGTAAGCTTTGTTAGAAAGAGGTACCGCAGGACGTTTAATGTGCTGTGGACGACGTAACGTATCACCTGCTTCAAGAGGACGAGTAAGTTTGTCTCTCCAAGCTTGATAAACTTTAAAGTTGTTTTCATAGTTAACATAGATATCACCGATTTTATCGCCATCTTGAGCTTTTTCAATAATAACTTTTAGGTGCCATGCATGATTACCTGCAACTGGGTCTGGATGTGAAGGAGCCACAGCATTTTGCCATGAACCACTTAGACCATCCCACCAAATATTATCTAAATCTTTATTATACTCACTAAACTGCCATACATCATGACGAGGTTTAATACCCTCTGCTGGTTTTAGTGTTCCCACTTTACCATCATTTGTCATATCATATCTAGGAGCACCAACACCCATTATCCCTAATGGATGATTAAATCCAGGAATATTTACAGAATCTTTAAGTTTCCAACGACCAGCATGGTGTGAACAAGCTGCAACACCAGGACGAGTAGCTTCAGTAGGTACAGCCATAGCAACAAAATAACCTGAATCAAGTCCAGAAACGGTATCTGTAACTTTAACACGGATTGCATCACCACGTTTAATACCAAGATTTTCAGCATCTTTTGTATAAATCCAAACTGGGTTATGATTTTGTGAAATCTCCATAAGGTGTTTAGAGTTAACAGAACGAGTATGAATATTATACGGTAAACGGAATACTGTATTTAATGCAAACTCATTTGGTGCTTTCATCATACTATGGTGAACTTGTGTCACAACATGTTCCATTTTTTTGTATTCACCCGCATTACGTGGATAAATTGGAATCGCATATTCTGGCCACTTCCACTCAGCAAACCACTCAGAGAAGAACTCTAGTTTTTTACTTAAAGTATGGAAACCTTCATGTAATTTACCATTCACATCAACACCAATAGATTGTTTACGCTCATCTTCTTCAATCCATAATGCACCAAACTCATCTTTAGTAACTTCATCTTTATGATGTTTTTTACCATGTGCATAGTAATACTCACCATCAAATTTAAGCTCATCTTCTTGAGGTTTATAAACATTAGTTTTCTCAGTCCAAGCACCATGATCTCTCATATAGCTATATACTGGAAATTCTTCACCTTTGTACATTGCTTTTGCAGTTTCCGTAAGTCTTGGTAATAATGAAAGAGCAGCATCAAAATACTCAGGTACTGTAACAGCACGAGATGGATCTTTTTTACTTGCCCAGAATTTTCTAATACCTAAACTTCCATCAGGATCAACATGATGAACCATAATATTTGCCCAAAATTCAGTTTCTTCCCAAATTTCACCTAGACCATACTTCATATGTGCTTCAAGAGTAGCACGAGCAGGATTTTTAGCTTTCCAACCCATCTTCTCAGCCGCAACACGAATTACTGCTTGACGGAACTCTATACGTTGCTCTGGTTTTGATGGAGTTGATTGTTGATCATTTCTCTCCCCAGCAAGTCCAACAGGTAAAATGTAATCACAGTACCAGTTAGTCTCAGACCAAGTTGGAGATAAGTTAAATGATAATTCAATTTTATCCTCGCGTTTAAGAGCTTCAATCCATCTAAAACCATCTGGATTAATCCAAACAGGGTTGTACATACGAGGCATCCAAACAGCTAATTTAGTTGGAACTTTAAGACCTTTTTTAGTCCATTTTTCTTGCCATGCTTCATCCATAAGAAGGTGAGGCATAATATGACTCATTTCATATGTAGAAAGAGGATACTCTGGTGGCCAAGCGATTTCATTCCAAACATCAACTTTTGGAGGTCTTTCACCAGCTACAGTAGCTTTATCACCCTTACCAGCAATAGAAATTTCATGCCAGTGGTGGAATGATGTACCACCTTCATCACCACGAAGTGCACCACGAAGTGCTAATGTTAAGAAACCAGCACGAGTATTCATCCAACCACCACGGTGACCAATCGGTCCTGCACGCCAAAGGTATGTTGCTATTTTGCTACCAGCATTTATAAACATATCCCATAATGCATCAAGTTTATACTCCATACCTTCTAGTTTACACTCTGCTACAACAAATTCTTTTGTGTATGGTGCATATAGTTCTTGAAGTACTGCAACGAAATCTTCATAAGAGTTACCAGTTGGTACTTTAGAGATATAGCCATACCCTACCATTTTTGCAAGGTAATCTTTGTTCGTCATTAAACGGTCCCAGTTTACCCACTCTTTTACAAAAGTATTATCTATATATGAATCACCATTTTTTTGTTTTTCGTTAACAATACGGTTTGCTATATAAAGATAAAGTGCTGCTTCAGTACCTGGCCATGCAGGAATCCAAAGGTCAGCCATACCAGCTGAGTTTGACATACGAGGGTCAATAACAATCATCTTAGCACCCTTCTTACGAGCATCAGCAATTAAACCTGCTGATTGTTGGAAGTAGTGCCCTGCATCAGCAGCATGTGATGATTGTAAGAAAATAAGTTCAGCATTTCCCCAATCTGGAGAATTTCTATCATCATTAGCCCACTGAATAGTACCTTCACGTGCACCTGCAGAACAGATGTTTGTATGAGAATTAAAGCCATCAAGACCCATAGTATGGGGTACACGATGACCAAAACCATTCTCATTTGGACGACCAACATGGTACATGATTGATTTTTTAGAAATTTCATCACCCACTTTAAGTGTGTCATGCATTTTCTTACCAATAGCAGCCATCGCATCATCCCAAGATGTACGAACCCATTTACCTTCACCGCGTTTTGAACCTGGAGCACGTTTAAGTGGAAATGGTATACGGTCTGGATCGTACATTTGTGAAGTTACAGCATAACCTTTTGCACAGTTACGTCCACGAGAACCTGTGTGCAGTGGATTACCCATATATTTTCTAACTGTCATTGTATCTCTATCTACCCAGGCAGTAAGACCACAACCAGCTTCACAGTTTGAACAAACTGTAGGAACGATTGTATAGTTATTTACTTGGATACCATCAGGATTTTCAGCTGACTTCACACCATGACGACCAATACCACCACGTTTCCAGTCAGTACCATCAAGTTCTGCAAAATTATCCCACTCTTTTCGATCAGGATAAAATGAGATAGTGTCAGGAGTATCTGTGAATTTGCTGTTTGTTACAGATTCTGCAACTGCATCTGTTGCAAATACACCCTTTGCAATAGCGACACCAGCAACACTAAACGCAGCACCTTTTAAAAATGTTCTTCTACTTTCTAAATACATTTATACTTTCTCCTTAACTTAACGGTAATAATTGTGGAATTACTAGCCAAACATGTTTAACTACCCACAGACCTGCAATCGCTAAAATAGCTGCAAGACTTAAAATACTACTGCTGTTACTTACTCTACTAAGTGCAACAAGTATCATTGGTAAAATAAAAGCAACCCATTGTCCTATCCAGAACATTGAAGCATACTCACCATCACCTTTCACATAATGTAATACAGCCGCAACTTCTTCAGCTTTCATAGCACCAAAGATGTACTCTGACATATACATAATAAATGCCATTAAAGCACTTAAACCAAGAATTGAACCAAAGAATTTTTTACTTTCATCACTAAGTTTTGAACCACCAAGTAAAATCATAGCTGCTGAACCACTTAAAGTCGCTGCTAAAATCATTTGTGCTGATTCTGTTGGCATTTGCCATAACTCTCTTGCACTTGCTTCTGCCATAATTCCAGCAGTATATAAAGTAACTGGAATCGCTAAAAGTGTTGTCCAAAAAAGTAACTTATCAAAAGTTTTTTCATCTTTTTTAAGTATCATAACTGCAATCATTACAAATTCTAAACCAACAAAAAGTGTTGCCATCCATGCACCAACAGTAATTGCTGAAGTCCAGTGAGGGTAAAAGAATATATGCCACATTCTCCACATTTGATGTAAATCTAACCATGTAAATAGTAAGAATATATTCATCATAACAAAAGAAGCAATCAGAGTTGGTGTTCTTAGTGAACTCATCTCATGGGAATTTTTCTTAAGAAGCAAGAAAAGCATAAAAACAAGACCCGTACCTATACTTTTTGCCCACATATTCATTGTTACATACCAGCCCCAAAAAATGTCTGGTAAAGCCACATCTAAAGTTACTACAGCATTAGTTGCTGCCAAAGTTTCGTGTACCATTAGTGATGCCCTCCTAAAGGAAGTGTTGTAATGTTATTAAATAAGTTGTAGCCTTCTTCTCTTTTTGAAGCAAGAGGGTTAAGGTGTGCTTGAGATGCACCAACATAGAAGTGATGAGGGTTCGTTCCCTTTTCAGGTTTACGTACTTGGACATCAGTATTTGCTTGAATATACTTAGAAATATTTGAAGTTGGATCTTCAAGGTCACCAAAAATATTTGCTTCAACTGGACAAGCAACAACACAAGCTGGCATCATAGAAGATGCAATACGGTGAGCACAGTAAGTACACTTATCAGCAGTTTGTGTTTCAGGATCAATGTATATAGCACCGTATGGACATGCCATAACACAACCAGCACAACCGATACATCTTTCTTTATCTATATTAACAATACCATTATCAATATAATGGAGTGCAGATACTGGACAGATTCTCTCACATGGAGCATTCTCACAGTGATTACATCGTAAAGGTGTAAAAGTTCTCTTTGTCTCTGGAAAAGTTCCTACATCCACATACTTAACCCGTAATCTCCATGTACTTAGTGGTACTTCATTTTCCACTTTACATGCGATCTCACAACCTTTACAACCCATACACAGGTGTAAATCAACTAGGAAACCTAATTGCATATATTCTCCTTTAGCCCATTAAAGGGCTTTTTTAGATTTATAACTACTATTTATTTTAATTAAAAGAAACCCTTATATAATCATATAAAGATTTTTTTACTGTAGGCATATTAGCTAATATTTCTTAAGAGGTTTATAAAATAGAGAAGTTTATTTGGTTTCTTTTTATTTATGTGTAGATTCTATAGTTAGCTATTATTTAAAAATCAAAAAAGTCTATATCTGATTCTTCAGATTCAACTTCTGCTGTTTCATCATAGTTCATAAACATAATTATAGTGTCTACATTAGAGAAAAAAGAGGCATCTAAAAAGTGAGGATTTTCTATATTGTTTTCAAAGATTTCTCTTCTCCATACAATCAAATCATTAACGAAAGCTTCTAAAAGAGTACTTACACTGTTGCGTTTTTCATCATCTACATACAAAATTTCTGCATTTTCTTGAAAACTACTTCCTAAAAGAGAAATTTTCACACCTAACTTTGCAAAAAGATGATAATTACTCAAAATACTTCCATATCTCTTGATATTTAAACCTAATACAACTATATCATCAACAGTAACTTTATTTTTATCTGTAACTTTGATAGACATTGTGTCAATATCTTCTTCTAAATCTTGAAGCTCATATACATCATGCTCTAAAACATACTCTACATACGAGGTAATATGTTCTGCCTCTTCTTTCAGTATAGCCTTGGGAGAAGCAGAACTTTTTATATTTTGTTTCTTTTTATCTTCTTTTTTTGTACACCCTTTTATATCCAAATAGTTACGAACAACACCTTCAAAATTTTTATCTAATATTAAAGACACATCATCAAATAATTGTTGGTTAAAGCTATATCTGCTAAAAATATAGGAGGTCATACTATTTTTAAAATGAACACAAATCATAAATATATCATCAAGTGGTAAATTTTTATGTTTAAAGTAATCAAGCATTATAAATACTACGGGACAATTTCCTGCCTCATGTGTGCAACTAATCACACCTAAAAAATATTCAATTACTTTAATTCCAAAATTACTTCTAAAATACTCAACATCAATTTCATGATTTTCTAAGCGTTCAATTACAATAGATTTATCACACCAAATATGAGAAATCTTTTCTTTATTTCTCTCTAAATCATCTAAAATATCTTTGGCTACGTTAAACTCTTTTGCATCAATCAAGTCAATGTGTCGCATATTAACTTCTTCTATCTGTGCATAGTGTTCTTGTGCAATTATTTTATCCACTACTTTTTGCGATGTTTTATATAAAATATTTTTAAGTTGTTCTACTTCAAGTGGCTTTTTTAAAAATCCATCTACACCAAGTTCTATGGCTGCGTTTAGATAATCAAAATCAGTATATGCTGTTACAAAAATAATAGCCTGTTCTGAATGAATAGCTTTAATTTTTTTTGCCATCTCAATACCATCTAATTTTGGCATTTTGATATCACTCATCACAACATCATAATACTTATCTGTCTTTTGATAGAAATCCTCATAAGCTTTCAAGCCTAACTCTCCATCAATGGCAACGTCTACAAATTTAAAATAAACTTCTAAAAGAGAAGACGTTGCTTCTCTGACTTGTGCGTCATCTTCAACATACAGAAGGTTTAATCTTTTAGAATTTTCAAATATTATTTTATTATCCACTTATCTCTCCTATAAAATATTAATTTTTAGTAGAATATCACTTTTTTCTTTACATTTAACGTCAATAAGAAATTTTTCATTATTTGCATCAGAAAATTTATAAATTCGAAATGTTTTTATTCCTTCTATTTTATCTACATCAAACTTATCATCTACTGACAATTCATATGTTTTTATTTGCTTTAAAGATTCAAGTCTATACAAGTTTTCATTTTTCAACATATACGTTACGTAAGGATGAAATCTTTGATGAAGAGAATGCGCGGTTTGTAAAGAAACAAAGTCTTCCTTTTTATCTCTCTTTGTAATAGCTACGGTGTTTGGAAGAGCTGTTAAAAAATCAAGATATATGATTTTTTTGATCTTTTGCGTTTTATCAAGAGTGACTGTTTCTTTTTGTAAATTTTGATTGGAGATATTTAAAGTTGCATAGCTTTTATACAAAAAAATCATCATCAACGAGAGTATTGACACTGCGATCATTACTTCTAAAAGAGTAAAAGCTCTTCTGCCGCGTTTCATCGAATTTTCAGCCTCAACAAATTATTTGAAAAATTTTTTCCTTGCATTGTCATTTTTCCTATTTCTAGAACAATCTGACTCTCCGAAGCGTTTTCATCTTCACTCAAATCGATGGAAGATTGTTCCTTGTATAATATGTCGATGGGAATGTCTTTTAATTTTCTTCTTAAATCACTTTCGAGATCAAATTCTTGCGCTAAATCATACAATGAAACATGTTTACTCTCAAAGCCATACTGACTATTGCTTGCTAGTAAAGTCATATATTGATTAGTGGTTACGTTCTTTTTCAACGCTGTAAATATAAAATTATTGTTTGCGTACATCTGAAGTAAAGACGCAATTACAACCGATATAATCATTACGGACACAATTACTTCGATTAAAGTAAACGCGCGCTTTTTCATAGTTCTTTATAGACCTATTCTAATAGCTTCGTCTAAAGAAGTTTCACCTTGAGACAACATTTGAGTAAGTTGCATAGAGATCGTTTTTAAACCATCTTTTTGTAAAGCCAACTTAATGCTATGTTCATCAGTCGTTGTCTTGAGTAAATCTTTTACCTTGTCGTTCATGACCAATAGTTCTCCTATTGAGCGACGACCGCTATACCCACTATAACGGCAACTCTTACATCCACAAGCTTTATAAATTTTTGTTTTATAATCCAATGCATAATCTTCTGCAAACTCTTCTGCTAAGACATCTTCTTCTTTACATTCATCACATAATACACGCACTAATCTTTGAGCTAAAATACCTAACAAAGATGATGAAATCAAGAACGGTTCTATACCCATGTCTGCTAAACGCGAGATTGTTGCAGAAGCCGAGTTGGTATGAAGTGTTGAAAAGACCAAGTGTCCAGTCAAAGCTGCACGAACAGCAATTGCGGCTGTCTCTTCATCTCGAATTTCACCTATCATTATAACATCTGGATCTTGTCTTAGTATAGAACGCAGTGCTGATGCGAAAGTAAGCCCTGCTTTTTCATTGACTTGAATTTGTGCGATATTATCGGATTTATACTCAACAGGGTCTTCAACTGTTAAAAGATTTTTTTCAGGAGATTCTACCTCTCTTAAAAATGAGTGCAACGATGTTGTTTTTCCACTTCCAGTAGGTCCTGTTACTAAGATAATTCCATGTGAAGAACGCAAGAGTTTTTTAACATCACTTATCATAGAGTCATGAAAACCTAGTTCATTGATTGCAGGTATTTGAGAACTTTGCATAAGTAGTCGCATAACAACACGTTCTCCGTAAAATGTTGGCAACACTGAAACACGAATATCTAAAGTTTCTCCAGCGATTTTAATCTGTGTTCGACCATCTTGAGGAATCCGTTTTTCTGAAATATCTAAATTTGAAATAACCTTAATACGACTTACAATCAGATTCACCACTTTTTTATCTAAATCAGCATTTTTAACAAGCATACCATCTATACGAAAACGCACCTCTCCGCGTTTCTCTTGCACTTCTATATGAATATCTGAAGCTTTTTTTTTCACAGCTTGATAAAAAAGGGCATTGACAAATTTGATAATAGGGGCTGATTCTTCACTTGTTAAAATATCAGAAGATGTACGTAAAAAATCTGTTAAGGAGAGTTCTTCATCACTCTCACCATTATCATCTTCTTGCATACTCTCCATAGTTCTATCTGTTCTAAGTTCCAAATAACGGTTATAGAGTTTGTCATAAGAGTCTTCATCCAAAATAACTAAAGGATATTTTTGTTCTAGTTTTGCATAATAGTCCATCGCCTGTGTTAAATATTTATCACACACATAGGCTGTAACTATACCCTCTTCTTTACTAAAAAGAAGATAATTTTTAATGCTTAGCTCTGTTACTAATTCAGATGGTTCATAGGCTTCTAAAGTAAAATCATGCACATATTCTAAATGCAACATTAGATAATGCCTTTTAAAGGATCCGCACTTTTTTGTTGTTTTTCTTTTGAGTTCAATTTTTCTTTTTGTTCTTCCAAATTTTTAAAAACTACTTTATCATATTCATTTTGCATAATAGTAAGTTCCCCCAAGTGTTTTTGTAACTTTGAAAGTTGTTCACTTTTATCTATAATATAAGGAGTTATTAAAACAACTAAGCTGTCTTTTGTTATGCTATTTGTATTTGATGAAAAAAGATACTTTCCTACAACGGGAATATCACCTAAAAGAGGGATTTTAGATACAGAATCTTTTTCACTTTTTTGATATAGTCCACCTATAATTATACTCTCGCCATTTCTTAAAATCACCTCTGTTTGTACTGTTTGCTTAGAAGTAACTGGCTGCCTAATTACTACACCACTACTATCCAAACCAGAATCAACAATATTTCCTAATTCTGTTACAACATTTAAAGTAACTTTATCTCCAGATGATACACGAGGCTTTATTTTTAAAGTAAGTCCAACATCTTCTCTCTTAAACGAGGATGTAGTACTTCCAGCAACTGCTGTTTCCCCTGAAGATATAGATATTGTTTTCCCTACATAAATAGATGATTCTTTGTTATTGACACACAGTATAGATGGATTTGAAATATCTCTAGATGCTCCATTGGTCTGTAAAAAGTTCAGTGTTGCTCCTAAAGAGAGTGCTGATTTTGTTGCTGTTCCTATAGTTCCTAAATAGTCTACTATACTTTTGTTCGCTATACCAGTAATAGCAGATGAACCAAAATTTGCACTCATCGCATATAAGCCTGATGGAGACACATTACCAGCAGCAAAACCATACTGAAGACCTATAGATTCGCTATTTGTTTTATTAATATTTACAATTCTTACTTGCACATACACCTGATACTTCTCTTTATCAAGTTCATCTATAATCTTTTTAATTCCTTTAACAATAATCGATTCACCAATAACAATAATAGAGTTAATCTCTTCACTTGCTGATATATTTGGTTTCATTGCTGGATTTGCGAAGACTTGCTTATCAACAATCTCTTTTAAACTTGCTAAAACAGCTTTAGCATCAGAGTTTCTAAGCTCAAAAATCTTGACTTCCTTCTCCACTTTTGATTCTACATCCAGTTTAGCTATTAAGGTTTCAATTCTTGCAACATTTTGTGCCTCGCCTACAATTATAATGCCATTAATGTTGTCATCAAGAATAATTTTCACAGCTTGAGAAGCTATTTGTTGATTAAAAATTGATGTTGCGATATCAACTAAACGCAGCTGCAATGCTTTTGCTTCTGTTTTTTTTACATAAACGATTTTAACAATGGCATTGTTGTTACTACTTATTTTATCTATAACTGTTTTAATTGTTTCTATATTTTTTGGATAATCAGTAATCAAAAGAGTATTACTCTCTTTCATAGTCATCAGCTTTGCTGTTTTTGAAATGAGATAACGAATCTTTTGAGCAATAGTATCAACATTTTCTTTTTCAATAACAAGTGCTTGAGTCACCATGAGCGGACCATGTAAACTTTTACCACTACGTACTACTTGAGCATTGTATTTTGCAGCTTCAGTAGAATGTACAATCTGATAAATAGTTCCATCTTCAATAAGAGTAAAACCTTGAGATTCTAAAACAGACACAAGTAACCCGATGAGTTCATCATCATATATAGGTGTTGTTGATACAAAATCTACTGTTCCATTTATCTTCTTGTTTACAAGAATATTTTTATGTGTTATTTTAGAAATCAGTTTAATAAAGTCTGATATTGCCAAATCTGAAAAATTCACATTTACTTGTTCTCTTGCTGATAGGCTCAATGCCAACATGGATATTAGTAGAAAAATTTTAATTAATTTCATACACAAATTCCTTTTCCTCATTATTTCTTAATATTACAATTTGCACTGCTTGCAATGTTCCTACCTGCTGATATAAATCAATAGCATCTTTATATGATACTAATTCACGGTTATTAGCTCGAATCATAATGTCACCTTTTTGTAAACCCAATGCTGCCATTTTAGAGCCTGCTTGTACACGAGTTATCTCAAAACCTTTTCCTTGGGGAAGTTGGTTTATCGAAATTTCTTTCCAAATAGCATCCGGATTTTTCGCATAATACTGAATATCACTAGTGCTTACTGCTCGCACTGTTTCCTCTGCTAACATTGGTGTGACATATGATGATGCTATTGTTTTGTCTTTTTGCATTGTAAGTGTATACTCTTTTGCATTTTTTACAAATATGACAGCATCTTTTAAAATCATCTTTAAAGTATAGCCTGAATAGACTTCACCTACTGAGATGATTTCTGTTTTACTAGGAGAACTCTTAAGTGCTAAAATAGCAAAACCTTGTTCCCTTTCTCCATATAAACCTTTTAAAATCATGTTGGTTAAAGTAACACTTACTGCCTGAACATTTTGTTTTGTTTGCACTTTTTTTTGCTCGCTTACTCTTTGGAGCATTAAGGAAAAATCTATCCGATGATAGCTTGGTTGAAAATTTTTGTCTGACTTTATCTCAACGCCCTCATCTGGCAAAATCCATAAAAAAACTAAAGATATACTTTTTGCAACTACTAAAAGCAATAAAAATTTACTTAGCAGATTTAAAAAAGAGGAGTTAGAAAGTTTTTGCATAACTATATGTTCCTTGTTTCTCTTTCTTAAAATAGAGTAAACTTTTTTTGTATGACTGAAGCATCTGTTTTGACGGATTTAAAGTCATTTTTAGTTGTTTCTCTAAGAGATGAAATGTTCCGTTTATAACACCAAAAGCACCTTTTGCATTTAGGTTAATAACTAAGGGGTTAAATATATCTTGATGCACTGTAATTGTTTCGATAGAAAGAGGTAAAAAATCTTGAACAATACTATTAAGTTTTATATCTTGTAAGGAAATATTATTTGATAAAACAAGTAGTGTAAAACTCATATTTTTCACATTCACACTCTCAATATTATTATAATAGAGTTCAAAATTTTGTACATCTAACTGAAATAGGCTCTCTTTGAGTGTTTCATTATTTATAACAATATGCTCTTTTTCTAGGTTTTGTTCGCCGTAATAGTAAAGACTACTCTTTGGCACAAAGTAGATAAGTGCCAAAAGAAAGAAGAGTATAAACAAAATTATTTTTAGCATCTTTACCATTTTATCACCATTTTAAAACTTGCTTTTTCATCATCTAGTCGTTTTATAGAGAGTTTACTGATTTGGTATGAGCCATTTAAAACCTTACTCATCAAAGAGTTTAAAGCATTTAATTGCATTGATTCTGAACTTATCATTACACTCGATGATGTGATTTTTTTGCTTATATTCGCTTGCCTTAGTGAAGATTGACTCAAAATTTTGTTGAGTGACTTTTTTACTTTTACCTTATCGCTATATGTTGTACGAAGTGCCACGAGTTTTGTTGAAAGAGCTAAAGTTTCTTTATAAGTAAGTTTACTCGATACAAGTTCTCTTTTTGCATTACTCAGTTGCAATAGAGCGAACAAAAGTATTATCACAAAAAATGCAACGATATAGAGCGGGTTCATACGATTCATAATGAAAACTCCAGCTGTAATTCATCTTTGTTAAGTTGTGATTTAAAAGATACTTTTTTTGCATGTAAATCATCTTCAATTTTTTTCTGTATCAGTGCTGTAATACCTTGCAACTTTACCGTAAACTTTTTCTTATCCAATCCCATAAAAACAAGTTTTTCTTTGTTATGTAACTGTAAGTCTAATATAGAAGTAATATGGTTTCGTAATTGTGTTTGAAAACGATATTTTGCTTCATATTCACTTAACAATGCCCTATTTTGAAACATTGTCGACTTTAAATTGTATTGTTGAAAAACTTCGGATTTCCTACTTTCTATAGTATTAATTTTACTGCTTACAATAAAGTATTGTCCTCCAATAAGAAATAAAAAAAGAACAAAAAATGTCATAAATGTATACAAACTTCTTTCGCTTATAACATGTGAAAATTGTTTTAGATTTATATAAAATTTCGAAAGTTGAATCCTTTCTAACTCTAAATCAACACTATGGGGAAACCATGACATAGGTAAAAGTACCAACATATCATCTTTAAAGAACAGACACTGAGTTTCATCAATGCTTATGGGTTCTTTAATCAATACAAATTCTTTTTGAGCAAAATGTACATGTCCCACTTGAGATAAAGCTATACCTTTCTCTACAAGTAAATCAATCAATACTTTATCTTCATATGCAAAAATAAAAAATGCATCTTCTTCTTTGTAGGCACTGTAACTATAAAGACCAGAAGGCAAAGTATCTTCAAACAAAGAAGGCAACAGGGCCTTTACTTCTCTTAAATATTTGACAGGTAATGTAACTTTTTTACTCCAGTAAAGCGATGGAGAGAGAACAATATCAACAACTTCATTTATATCAAAAGCAGGCGAATCCTTATCTAAAAATATTTTGTTGCGTTTAGCATTAAATTTTGACAACAAAATGAGTCCCATTTTTTGATTTTATATCATATTCAAATCGTATGATAGCACTATTGTGTTTATCATTTAAATCTACTTTTACATCCACTATTGGCTCATAAAAACTAATCGAAAAATTTGATAGTGAACTATTTTCCTCATCACTTAAACCCAAATCTTCAATCTTTGTATAAAGTCCTTGTCCATTTAAACTCAAACTCTCCGCTCTACTTTCATCACAATGAAGCAAAAGTTCCCAAACTAATGGAGTGGCATAGTTTACATCAATTGAACTATTTACATCAATTGAACTATTTGTATCAGGACTTGTATAAAACAGATCAAATATAGCAAGTTTATCTAAACTATTTTCATGATACTTTTGCTTATAAAGCCGATTTAGATTTAGTAATTGTTCATCTGAAGCAATATAAGCTCTAAAAAGATACGGATTTTCACTGAAAATATCGGTATTATACATATTATCAGCTTTAACTCCACTAATACTATCTTTCATCATTAAGCTATACTCTTCATTAACAGCATGTTGTAACATAAATGTATTGAGTGCTGAAAGTCTTTCTTTTGTTCTAAAGACATTCGGATTGATTTTTCCTCGCGCACTCTTGATTTCGATATTTATTTCTAAATTATCTGCATGTAAAGGGATAACTGCAGCTTGAGATAAAAAAATCGAAAGTGAATCAGCATCTGTCACTTGATTGAGTTCAGGATAAGTTTTTAAAATCGTTAAAATATCTTCTGTTATCACAGTGGCTTGTAACAAAAAGTTTTCCTTACTTAAGCTTTGTGTACTTTTTTTAACATACTTTAAAGAGATACCAAGAGCCACACTAATGAGCATCACAAAAAAAACAGTAATCAAAAGAGCAATACCCTTATGTTTCATAAAACTCACTTTAATGAATACTCATAGAGAAGATAGGCAATAACATCGCTGCTACAATAAAACCTATACTTGCTCCAACAAATAGCATTAAGGCAGGTTCAAGTAGTGTTAAAAGAGTAGTTATTTTATCACGATTTTCTTCAAAATAAAGTTCTGATAGGTTAGTCAAAACATTTTCAACTTCAGATGTTTCTTCACCAAGAGCTAGTGACTGCACAAACGCATGGTCAATAGAAATGTTTGACTCATGCAGTGCTTTGGAGAGTAATTTCCCCTCTACTACTTTTTTAGAAGCATCTACAAACATTTTTTTTAAGACTACATTATGCAATATATTAGAACTTAAGTTGATTGTTTGCACAAAAGGAACACCTGAGCGAGTTAAAAGAGCAGCAATATATGAAAAGCGGGCAAGTTCGCTTTTTTCTATTATCTCACCAAAGAGAGGTAAACGCAAGAGAATTTTATGAATCCTATACTTAAAGGCATAACTTTTATGCATAAATAGTTTAAACAAAACCACTGTTGTAAAAATAGTTGCTAAAATCGTAGTAAAGTTATCATTAAAAAAATCACCCATTGCTATAACTATAATGGTTGGCTTTGGAAGTGCTTGATCCATGTTTTCAAAAATTCCTGTGATTTGTGGTACTACAAAAGAGAGCATAAAAGAAATCATCAACAGTGAAACCACAATCATAAAAGTAGGATAAGTAAACGCGGCCTTTATCTCTTTGTTTATCTTATCTTGCTCTTTTAAAAAACGCGATAACTCCATCAAAATCTCATCTAACAAACCACCATTTTCACTAACTTTAATAGAGTGCTTGAAAAAAGCAGGTAGTACAACTACATTTTGCATCTCTAAAGCAGTATAAAAATCTTTTCCCTCATCCAAATAAGTACTTACAGTCGTTAAAAAAAGTTTGAGTTTTTTGTTTTTTTCATAATGTGATTGAATGATTTTTAAAGCTGAAACGATGGTTATCCCTGAGCGAATATACATAGAAAGTTCACGAGAGAGAGAAGATAGTTCTTTTGCAGATATTTTATACTTACGAGAAAATTCTAAGTTATCAAACAATGAAGGTGTCTCTTCTTGGATAGTTTTATAGATAATATTTTGCGATTTAAGTTTAAGTTTTGCTTCTTCTAAAGTCAATGCTTCCATTTTAGCACTGACTTTTTTTCCTTCGCCATTTATACCTTTATATTTAAAAATCACTGTAGAACTTCTTGTTCAAGTTTACGATGTGCTTCTTCAGCTTCAGAGAGCGAAGAGTAAACAGCAATATCGTTTAAATATGACGAATAATCATAAAACTGTTTTTTGTATTCTATTAACACTTGATTCCCTACTCCATCTTTACTTATTTTATATGAAAAGCAGACATCTTTTTCAACATCATTTTCATTAAAATAAACATCTGTTTCTTTTTCTGTGTAACCATAGTTAAACTCATAGCGATATGTAGTTACACTTGCATCAAAAAAATCATCTATCTTTTTTACAGCAATACCATCTAAGTATACACTACAATCAGAACACTGATCTAGACACAAAAGTTTTGCATTCTCTTTAAACTTTAGTGAAGATAAATACTCTTTAAGACTTTTCAAGTCCACTCTTGAACTCTCATCACTTAATCTTGTGAAATTATTTATAGCTAAAGTATATACAACTCCCATGATAACAACAACGATTATTAGCTCTAAAAGAGTAAACGCGACTCTTCTCAAAATTTATTTACATTCACTCATCTTAATATCTGCCGCTTCGTTTTCACCACCTTCTTTTTTATCTGCACCTAAAGAGATAAGTTCTACATGTCCAGCATTATTAAGATAGATAAAAGGATTTCCCCATGAATCTTTTGGAAGTTTAGAGTCTTTAAAGTAGCCACTTGAAGCATAATTGCTATAAAGTTCCGAATCTGGATTACTTACTAAAGCTTCTAAACCTTCAGCAGTTGAGGGGTAAACACTATTGTTTACTTTAAACATATCTAAAGCACCATTGTAGACACTTTTCATCTGAACACAAACAAGGCTGCGTTTAGCCTCTTCCCCTTTTCCTGTTAAGCTCGGCATAACCATAGCTGCTAACAAACCTAATATGACAATAACAATCATCAATTCTATAAGAGTAAATGCACTTCTTTTCATTTTCATAATCAACCTTTTTCTAATTTATGTATTATAGTAAAATAATCTATTTTATCTTAAAAAGTAGCCATATTTAAAGTCAATCTTCATATTTTTTACATAATATATTCCATTTTTGCAATAAACAGTTGCTCACATTGTTCTTTTTAGCTTAATTATTCTAACACTTCTCAAAGCATGCTATATTGGGAGTAATACAACTACAAAAAATAATCATTCGAGAGTAATTTTTAGTAAGCTTGATATTAGTTTTATAAAATGGGGCTAATCCCTTCTTCACCTATTTTATTTTTAGAACTTAAGCGATGAAAGACACTCTTTGAAGTTTATATAGAGGAAAGAATTTCCCCTATATTAAGATTTATACTAAATTACTCTCCAACCAATACATTAGAACTATTAAACCTTACAGTTTTAACTGTTGAAGCAAAATTATGTCCTGTTTGAATATCTGTAGGGAATACACTTAAAGGTATCGCTCCCCCTGTTGCATTAATTAGTCCATCTATATTATCACGATAAACTAAACCGTAATATTGTTGTCCTAATGGAGAAAGTTGATTGCTTACAGCTTGAAAGTTTGAGTTCACCGCCTGAAGTGCTGCTCCAAAATCTCCATGCGTATTATTACAAGTTTCAAAACCTATCGTTGTTAATCTATCAAGCATACTCACAGCAACTTTAATTAACAAGTCTGCTGTTGGTTCAGGCAGCCCAGCTAAAGCTAGTGTATCTGCTTGTACCTGATTATTAACAACATTATTAATTCCGGTTGCTATTTGTGTTCTTGCTGAATCTAGTTGAGTTTTTATTTGCAATAAGTTATTATGATTTAAGGATTGAGTGACACCAAAAACAACTGTCTGTGCTATCTGATTTAATGCTCCTTCACCATCTGTATTCATACCACTTTGGAATAAGGCATTATCTGATAACGATTTCAATACAGATGAGCCATCCATTATTCTCAACATTCCATATGCTATTAAAGAACCTTGAAGTTTCACTAAATCTGCATCACTAAACTGTCCAAGTGTTTTTCCTGTAATTCCAGATGCTAGAGGATTATCTCCTATATCTTGTGCATTTATATTCCAAGCAGTCAAATTATTATCAGCTGCAGCTTTGTTTAAAATCTCTGCTAGTTGAGTGTTTGTTATACCTCTTGAAACTAATGTTGTCATAGGAGATACAACATTTACTGTTCCATTTGCATCAACTATTGCAGATAAATTTACATCATAAACTTTCCCCTCATGTGTTCCTTGTGTTGCAATAATTATATGTGAACCAGGAGTAAGAGCTTGAGAAAATGTAAACTGTCCATTACTTGTTGTGATTGAAGAATTTTGTTCTCCTGAATCACAAATCGCATTTTTATTAACATCTTCACATAAAGTTGCCCCTACGATATAAGGGTCAACAAGTACAGACTGCTGACTTGCATTATAATCATCTACAATTGCTTGTGCAGCTGTATCATTAAATAAGAATTCAACTTCTACTCTATCAGCAAGTTTTAATTCACCTTTCCATACTGTATTTGTACTATTTCCCTGCACACCAAAATCATCTAAAACAAATATTGATCTGTAAAAGCTATTTGTATCTACTGGAGTTATCACAACTATATCTGAATTTCCACTATTTATACTAGCATCTGTTCTTATATTCCATGTTCCTGCATTACTATTTACAACAAATGCAGTTCCACCATTTCTTAAAGCTGATATATCTAACTCAACTAAGTTTCCACTACTAGCAGTAAAGCTTGTATTTTTATCAAATGCCAATACTCTTGCATTGTTTACTTTTGAGTAGACAGCAAAATTATCAACTAAGACAAATGTACTTAGAGAATTATAAACTGTCCCATTTTTGTCTGTATTATAATCTTTTGCTTCTTCCCAAAAATCATATTCATCTTTTGCAAAATGATTTATACTTTTATAAGCCACTGAACCAGTAGGCATTGTTATACCTGTTTTGGATGATAAAGTAGATATATCAGTTATAGTTTCAACTATTTTTATAGTAGCTACTATATTAGAAACATCAAATGAAGTGCCACCTTCTGAAGCATTTGTTTCACCTGATAGATCTCCATCATACCAAACTGGTAGTTGTCCAGCACTATTAGAAAACAGAACTTCATGACTTGTTGTATTAAATTCCATAGTATCATGACCTAATGTTTGAGTGCCATTGTTGTCTTTGTTCACACCCCAAAAACTATGTAGTTTTGTATCTCCTGGGATGCTTAATGTAGTTAAAGTTTGAAAATTGCTCACAGAAACAACTTCATCACTTTTACTGTATCCATAGTCATTATTATTAATATTTGCATTCACAACTTTAAGATAGAGAGTAGTTGTGTCACTGCTATTATTTTCATCGCTCACACGAACCACAATATGAGCATCTCCAGTTGCATTCACATCAACAGTAAATTCACCTGTGCTAGAATTCAATTCTGTATTTGATCCAAAACTACCTACTAATGATTCTACATTAAATGTTAATGTATCATTAGCATCTGCATCTGTAGCTGTTATTTTACCTCGTAAAACTTCATTAACAAGAACAGTTACCGTAACATCACTTTGTGCTACTGGAGGTGTATTAACTATTGGAGTTGTTGTATTAGAATCACTTCCTCCAGTTGTTGTGTTGTTATCTGTTGCATTTAGATAGTCAATAATTATTCCAAAAGGGCCTTCTGTACCATTTAAAGTGCTAAATAAAAGGGGTGCACTACTACTTGCTAAATCAATCTTAATAATTGTTGCTTCATTAAAGATTGTTGCATAAATAGACTCATCTTCTGAACGATAAAAAAGTCCTCTTGGTTGTGTTCCTGCGATGTTAAAAATATCGGTACTTGTATTATAATCAGGAGCGTTCACTCTAAAAATTTTCCCACCAGCATAATTTGACAAGTAAATATTTTGATTAGAATCTATAGCAATTCCACCTTGATTATCACCACCTAAAAATAAATTATTCATTACAACAAGTGTTGATGCATCGGAGACAGTAGTAGTAGCATCTTTATCTACTTTATATAAAGACCCATTGTTATCAGAAAAGTACAAGTTTGTTCCACTCACTCTAACAGCTTGTGGAATATTTAATCCTTCTACCATTACTAAAGTATCATTTAAGTCTGCTAAATTAACTCTCACTATCGTAGAACCGGCATTAGCAATATATAGCTTATTATTATTTATTTCTAAAGCATTTGGATTACTTAATAAACTTGGATTTATATTTATCTCTGTAACAGTAGCATTTTCGTCAAAAGAATATACTTTATTGTTATCATCAGAAAAATAAAACTTATCATTTAAAAGATTTTTCACAAGTCCTGATGCACCATTATATCCTGTAAGAAATGTACTATATGTACCATTTTCATCAATCTTATAAATTGTGCCCGTTTTTTCGTTTGTAACATACATAAAATTGCCATTTAAGACACCTGCTGATGTATGTGTTAGAGATTTAGTTGTTGATGAGTTGCCTGAACTAGAGTGGCTAATCACATAATTTTTGAGATATGTTTTAATATCTTCAAAAGCTTTATCATTAAAGTTGTACTCACTTATAGAAGGTTTAAATGTATTGTTTACAGGTGTATAAACACCTTTACGAACTTCTCCACTCTCTACAGTTATAAGAATCTGTTCATTTGGATGCGAAAATGCACTTGTATGATTTGCATCTGCTCTTGCTATTACTGCAATTCCTGCATTATTAGGTAATTGTACAGAAGTCCATGTTCCTACAACAGTTTGTGTACTTGCTACATTTGTTACTAAGTTTCCGGATAAGCCTGCTGTTATTGTACTAATAGTGTTGTTTGCATCATCTATTAGTCCATTAGTATCTTTTTGAAAGTTAACACCTATCCATTCTCCAGTTGCATTATTCTCACCATCAGGTGAATTGTTAGAACTCATATAAGCCAATAATGTTGCAAATGTTGTTGATTGTACATTACAAGTATTTGTTGTGCTATTCCAATCTGCACAATCTATTGGTGTTTCCCAAAGTTCATATTTTTCTTTTAATTTATCTAAGAAAAGATATGCTTGTGCACCTGAAGTAAAACTAATATTTGAATCACCAGGGATTAGAGCATTTAATTTTGCTATGTAAGCAGTATCATTTGCATCCGCAGGAGATACAAGGTCAATAATTTTTAAAATTTTGCTCTCACCTTCTACATGACTAAGAACACCATTTGTAATTGTATAATCTTGTGGATAATCAATCCAACTTCCATTGCTATCTAGCACCTTATCATAATGTGCTGTGGTATTTTCTACAAAATTACCACTAGTGGCATTAAAATCATAAGTTGTATCTAAAAATACTCCCCCAGAGAGTTTAGAATTATTAACATGAAGTTCATTGTTATATGTCTCAAGAAAGTTAAGAGACATGCCTTCAGAAATTCCACCATCTGATGTTGGAGTAGTTGTATTCCCTTCTGTTGATGTATTAGAATCACCTCCAGATGCAGTCGGTAAAGCTTGTGCATCAACAAGTGCTTGTGCCACTGTTGCCGCTGCTGTTGTTACTCTATTTTTAGCATCTACTGCAGATTCTGCAAATGATGCTATTTGTTTTTCTGCTTCTGTTGCTACACTTTGATTAATATCTGCTACATTTGTAACAAATACTTCTGTCATTTTTGCTCCTGCAAGTTTGGCTGTATCCCTTGCCTCATTTGCCACTGTAGCTGCTGTTTGTGCCGCTGTTTGTGCAGTAGTCAATAAACTTGCTGCTGCTTGGTTCAAAGTAGCTATTTCACTCACTTTTTGAGCATTTACTCCTGCTGTAGTAGCTGTCGCATTGGCATCATTTGCTGCTTGTATTGCAATATTTACAGATACTTGTGCTGCTTCCGCACTTGCTTTTATCGCTTCTTCTGTCTGTTTTTGTTCTTTTTCTATCTCTATATCTCGAATACCTTCAACTTCTGTTTTAAGTCCAAGAATCTCTGCAGCTTTTTCTTTTGTAGTTTTAAAGAAACCGTCTAGTTTTGTTTTTTCTGCATCAATTTTTACTTTTACTTGTGCTATTGCTGTTTCATTAACATCTAAAACTGCTTGTTGTGCATCTGTATATGCAGTATTTAACAATACAAAAGAAGCATTTGCATCGTTATAAGCTTTTAATGCTAAAGCTGCTGTAGCATTTGCATCACTAACTTTAGATCCAGCTGTAGTGTATTGTGATCCTATTGTAAGTATTGTTGTCATATCAGCATTAATGCTCTTAAATAGTGCGGAACCATTTACATCAAACAGATTTGTTGCCGCTGTTTTAGTTTGATTAATATCTGAAAAAACTATGTTAATTCTTTCTTTTTTAACTACTAATGCTGCTGCTGCTGCTGCTGTATTTTCTGCTGTTGCTTTAATCTGTCTTGCAGATTTTAAAGTTTGAGCAACTATATCTGCTTGTGTTTTAGCTGTATCTTTATATGCAAGAGTTGTATTTACATCCGTACTGTTTGCATCAGCAAGAGCAATAGCAGAGCTTGTGGCACTTTTCACTAGAGCTAAGGCACTGTTTGCTGTTGATACATTTGCATCTACTAAAGTACCTGTAACATTTAAATCTGCTATAGCCTGTGTTTCATTAGCATCACGAATTGCTTGAACTTGGAAAAAATTTGCAATTTGAGCATATTTTTTCACTTCCGCTTGACTAATTCCATTTAATGCGATTGCATCTTCTGCATCTGCAGCTTCTTTTGCCTTTGTTAAATCTGATGCATTTTTCGCTGCTTCTTCCGCTTTTTCTGCTGCATCCTGTCTTGCTTTAGCTGCTACTTCTTCTGCCTCTGCTTGAGCTTTTGCCGCTTGGGCATCTGACTCTCGTTGTGCTGCATTGGCATCAATACTTTTCTCAAGTAGTGCTGCTGCTGCTTGTGCTGTAGCTTCTTCTTTATCTGCTAGTGCTTTTTCTGATGCTGCTTTTTCTGCTGCCGCTTTTGCCGCTAAGTAAGCTTCATATTTCGCTCTATCTTCTGCAGCATCATTTGCTGCTTTTTGTGCTGCTGCTAAATCAGCATCTGCTTTTTCTGCCGCTACTTTTGCTAGAGCAGTAGCCTCTTCTTTTTTTTGACTATCATCTTGTGCTTTTTCTAAATTAGCCAGATAATTTGAATCATTTGTCTTAGCTACTTCTAGTGCAGCTGTTGCAGCTGTTGCAGCTTTTTTTAAACTTGTTTCTGTTGTTGTATTTACTTTTGTAATCGCTGTATTGAGATTATCTACAGCTTGTGCCGGTGTACCTGCTGTAATAGTTGCTTCGGCACTATCTGCATCTGTTACAGCTGTTGTTGCTGCTGTTGCTGCTACAGTTTTTACTGTAACTTTTGCAGTTGAATTTTTTGCATAAACACTATCAGCAACTGCTTTCGTTGCTGCAGTCATTTTTGCTGCATCTAAAACAACGGCACCAGTAGCCCCACTAAAGTTTGCCGCTATCTTGTCAAACACTGTTCCCATTGTTTGGTTTACATCTGTACCTGTATCTGCACCAGCAACCGTAACAGCTGCAGAGTGTACAAGCACTTGGAGTTGCGTTTGTTTTGCTAAAACTGTTTTTGCATACCCTGAGTTTGTTGTATTTGTATCTATTGATGCTGCAAATGGGTCAAAATTATTTATATCTATAGCTGTTGGTAAACCAAGAGCAGCTTTTACATTTGCAGTTGCCTCTGCTGAAGTTTTCCCACCTCTAACTAAAGCTTGCACTGCTGATGTTATTGGTGTAACAACTGTAGAGCCAGCAGGAGCACTAAGGGTACCTGTAAATGCTTGACCTGTTCCATTATCTGTACCACCAACAAGTAATAGAGGTCCTGTTACTGTTGTAGAAGCTATATTGAACTTTCCTTGAGCATCTGTTGTATCAAAAGGTTCCCCTACATCACACAAACCATTTTGATTTGCATCAATACAAACAGTTGAACCAACTAAAATACCATCAAATCCTATACCATGAAAAGCATTAGCAACACTCCCGCCAGCACTATCACTTCCACCCCCACATCCAGCACTTCCAAGTAGTAATGCTAATGATAAAGAACTTGCAACCGATTTATGAAATATATTTTTCATATCTAAACCTTTATAATAATCTACTTCACTTATATAATAGGTTATATTTAGATTGGTTTAAATTAAGATATTTTTTTTAAATTAATTTTAACATGTTTCACATAGTAACTATTTAAAATATGTAAGCACCAAGTAAACCCCATCTTGACATCTGCAAAATTACTGACTTTATAACCCAACATTAAACCTCCATAAATTGGGAGTTTTACTCTATTTTTTATACCTACTTTTACACTTAAAACCGCTAAAATTTCCCCATGAAAGAATCAGTAGTTACAACAGAAGCCTTACTTGAGATAATGAATAATCAACTCGAAACAATTGATAAGCAGGCTAAAGAGATTGCCGATTTAAAAGAAAAAGTTGATTATATGCTTCGTCAAAAATTTGCTTCTTCATCTGAAAAGTTTCCTAGCAATCAACCATCTCTGTTTGAAGAGGTCACTTCTGATATTGAAATAGTAGAAGAAAAAGAGACTGAAAATATTAGCTATACTCGTAAGAAAAGGGGCAGCAGAACTTCTCCTCCAGAATCACTACCACATGTAAGAGTAGAACATGATATGAGTGAAGAAGAAAAAGTGTGCAGTTGTGGCTGTGGAATGAAATGCATCAAAGAGATAGTTTCACACCAGTACGATATTATCCCTGCCTCTTTTAGCGTGATAGACAATGTAAGATTTGTCTATGCATGTATCAATAAATGTGGCGAAGCCGTTAAAACATCTTCTTTAACTCCACAAGTATTGCCAAGACATCAAGTAACAGCATCTTTTTTAGCAACAATAGCTGTACAGAAGTTTGAAGATGCACTTCCACTTGATAGACAAGTGAAAATCTACAAGAAAAGATTTGGAGTGAACTTTACAGCAACTACTTTTTCGAACTGGATGATTAAAACCTCTGAGCTTAGGTTAAAGCCACTTATAGACAAACTCTCAACCATTCAAATGCAAAGTGGATATATACAAGCAGACGAAACGACTCTTCAAGTTTTAAACGAAAAAGATAAAACAGCTAAAAGTAAATCCTATATTTGGTTAAAAGCATCAACTGATAAACATCCAATAGTATTAATGCACTACTCCGTCAATCGTTCAGCTACTACAGCGGAATTTTTGTTTGATGGATTTACAGGCTACATGCAAACTGATGGCTATGCTGGATATAACAGTGTTGCAGACAAAGAAGGTGTTACTCAACTTGGATGCTGGGCACATGCTAGAAGAAAGTTTACAGATATAGTTAAATCTGGTGCCAGTGATGAAGTCAGTAAAAAATATGCACAAGAATTAGTGGTAATGGTTGCTAAACTTTATAAGATTGAAAAAGAGATTAAAGATGACCCACCTGATACAAAGAAATCAAAACGAGAGAAAGAATCAGTACTAATTATGGAAACGATAAAAGAGTGGCATGAGAGCAACTTTTTAAAAGCTCTAGCCCTCGGTGGTGCCATCGCGCGTGCATTTACATATCTGAATAATCAGTTCACAAAATTATCAGTATATCTTGAAGATGGAAGACTCTCTATTGATAACAACAGAGCTGAAAATCATGTGAGACCTATTGCTGTAGGTAGAAAGAATTGGTTATTTGCAACAAGCACTAAAGGTGCTGTTGCATTGTGTAATTGGTATAGCATCATAGAGACTGCTAAAGCTAATGGTTTAGACCCTTATGCTTATTTATGCTATGTCCTTACACTGCTTCCTATGTATGAGCATGAAGGAAAAGATATTGAAGCTTTGTTGCCTTGGAATGTTGAGTTAAAGTAAAAGCTGTTTATAAAGCAAGATGGGGTTTACTTGGTGCTTACATTTTTTTAACATAGATTTAGAAAGAGTTATAACAAAATAGAGTAGCCAATAAATTACCTAGCAGCAATTTATTGGCTATCTTCGACCGTTACATTAAAAAAACAAGCGCATCAAGCTAGAATTTCATACTAAAAATTTAAGTAAAACAAAAGCTAGAAGTCAACTCTTACAAGGCGACATAAAGTGAAAACTTCTTCCATCGAAGAGACCTTTGTCACTCAGTTTTATCTCTGGGATTACAAGTAGAGCCATGAAAGAAAGCGTCATAAAGGGAGCACTTAGTTTTGAGCCGAGTTCTTCTTTTACAAACTTGTCTATCTCTTCATACTCTTTTGCCACCCTAAATCCGTCTCTATTACTCATGATTCCAGCCACGGATAACTCAAGTAAAAAAGAGCTTGAGTTATCTACGGCACTTATGCCGCCTTTGGCATTTATGACTAAGTTTGCAGCTTGAGCCATTGCTTCGTCGCTGCGTCCTACCACTATGATGTTATGTGAGTCATGTGCTACACTTGAAGCTATCGCTCCTTGTTTTAAACCAAAACCGCGAACATGAGCCAAGCCTTTTATGGGCTTATTTTCATATCTGTTTATAACTGCGATTTTTAAAATATCTTCATCATTTATATCTCTTGAAACTTTTTCATAGGTCATAAGCTCGTGGTCAACGACTTGTATCACTTCCATATTTTCACACTCTTGCAGGTAAAAATCTTTTGCTGTTTTAGTAGTTGCGACAAACTTATTGATTGGTTCTACGTCTAAAGAGTCTAGATTTGTTTTGCCGTTTTGAGCAACTATCTTTCCATTTATCACAGTTTGTAAAACTTTAAATTTTTCTAAATCTTCTACTACTATAAAATCAGCACTATCCCCTACTTTTAAACTTCCCACTTCAAGACTATAATGCTCTATAGGATTTAAACAAGCCATCTGCAAGACTTTAAACTTGTCATACCCAAGTGAAACGGCGCGACTTGCCATCTCGTTAATATGCCCCTTTAAAAGGTCGTTGGGATGTTTGTCGTCACTACAAAACATCATGTTTTCATAGTGCTCTTCTATAAGCGGATGAAGAGCTTCAAAGTTCTTGGCAGCTGAGCCTTCTCGTACGAGTATCTTCATCTCTTTTTGGAGTTTTTCCAAACCCTCTTCGTAACTAAACGCTTCATGATCTGTAGATATTCCCGTGTTTATATAAGTGCTTAAATCATCACCTCTTAGAGCTGGTGCATGTCCATCTATGGGTTTGTTGTGTTCTTTAGCCGCATTTATTTTTTGCATCATATCTTCGTCTTGCACGATTACCCCCGGAAAATTCATCACTTCGCTTAAAAACTTGATTTGAGGATTTTGTAAAAGTTTTGAAACGGCCTCTACGTCTAAAGTAGCACCACTTGTCTCAAAAGGAGTAGCTGGAACACAAGGGGATGCTCCAAAAAAGAATTTAAAGTTTGTCTTTTTAGCGTTGTCAAGCATAAACGCGACACCCTCCATGCCTAACACGTTTGCTATTTCATGTGGGTCGCTCACAGTCGCTACACTACCATGAACTACCGCTAAGCGAGCAAACTCACTAGGAATAAGCATAGAACTCTCTATATGGATATGCGCGTCTATAAACCCAGGGAGAATAAAAGTTGAACACTCTTCGTCTATCTCTTTTACTGAAGATATGAAACCATTTTTTATGACAACCAAAGAGGGAGTGATTTTCCTGTTTTTTATATCAACGAAATTTGCTTTTATCTGCATAACTTATCCTTTAAGATATAATAACCTTAATTAATTATAGCACTACCTTAAATGAAATAAAGTTAAATGAGATGAAAATGAATAAATGGATGAAAGTAGCTTTTGATGAAGCCACAACTGGCATGTTAGCAAATGAAGGTGGTCCTTTTGGTGCAGTAATAATGAAAGACGATAAGATTATAGCATCAGCCCATAACCAAGTACTTTTAACTAAAGACCCAACAGCTCATGCAGAGATAAATGCTATTCGCTTGGCTAGTAAAAAACTCAACAGTTTTGATTTATCTGGATGTGTCCTCTACACTACTTGTATGCCCTGTCCTATGTGTTTAGGTGCTATTATGTGGGCAAGAATCCAAAATGTTTACTATGGCGCAACGGAAGCTGACGCCGCTAGAGGTGGGTTTGATGATTTGAATTTTTATGAAAATCTTAAAGATGAAAGTAAAGGTTTAAAACTAGAGCAGATAGACCATCAAAAAAATGCTTCCCTTTTTGATACATGGAACCAAAAAGAAAATCATCAGATGTACTAAAGCACTTTATAAAAAGAAAAAAATCAATACTCCAGCTACCACTTCTTCCACCCTCTTCTACTTCAATTCACCCCAATGAGAGCCAATATTTAGACTTGCTTTGAGAGGGATATTTAACACCATCACATTTTCCATAATGTTTCTAAACTTATCGCCTAAAACTTCTGCTTCATCCGCGTTTACTTCAAAGATAAGTTCATCATGGATTTGCAGTAACATTTTAGCATTAAGATTTTCATCTTGAATTGCTTTATGGATTGTATTCATACTTAGTTTTATAAGATCACTCGCACTTCCTTGAAACACGGAGTTTACACTCTCGCGTTCATAAGCTGCTCTAAACATAGGAGTTGCATTTTCATAGTCAAAATAACGACGGCGTTTTAAAAGTGTTTCTATATAACCCTTCTCTTTTGAACTCTCAACTATACTTCTAAAGTATGTTCTTACAGTTGGAAATGACTCAAAATACTTCTCTATAATTTCTTTTGCTTCTTTTGTAGTTATGCCCAAAGTATCTGAGAGTTTTTTCTGACCCATCCCATAAAGAAGTCCAAAGTTTACCGTTTTTGCAATGTTACGTTTTGAAGATGCTTCTTCTTCTCCAAAAAGAACAGTTGCAGTTTGTAGGTGAATATCTTTACCCTCTTTAAAAGCGTCTACTAAAACTCTATCTTGTGAAAAGTGAGCAAGCAAACGTAGCTCTATTTGAGAGTAATCTATCCCTATGAGTTTTTTACCCTCACCCGCTACAAAAGCTTCACGGATTTTAAGACCAAGTTTACCTCTTGCAGGAATATTTTGTAAGTTAGGGTTTTTAGAACTAAGTCGTCCTGTAGCTGTTCCCGTCTGTACAAAAGAAGTATGTATACGACTCTTCTCATTTTCACGGCTGAGCTTTAAAAGTGGCTCAATGTATGTTGAAAAAAGCTTGTAAACCTCACGGTATTCTAAAAGTTTAGGAATGATTTCATGCTTATCTTTAAGTCCATTTAAAACCTTTTCATCAGTAGAGTAACCTGTTTTCGTTTTTTTACCCACAGGTAAGCCTATAGTCTCAAAAAGTACAACACCCAACTGCTTAGTCGAGTTGATATTAAACTCTGTACCTGAAAGCTCGTAGATGCTTTTTGTAAGGCTTGACAAGCTCTCTTTTACCTCGACTAAGAACTCTTCTAAAAATCCACTATTTACTTCTATGCCCTCTTTTTCCATCACTAAAAGAGTTGTAATAAATGGAATCTCTACCTCTTGTGCTTCTTTTACTAAGTGCATTGCATCTTGAAGTTCAAGCTTTTGTAAAAAGAGTTTATAGAGTTTGTAAGTAATAAAAGCATCTTCTGCTGCATAAACGCAGGCGTCTTCAAGCTCTACACTTGCAAAAGTCTCCCCTTTTTTAACAGTGTCTTTAAATGCAACCATCTCATGACCAAGAAGTTTGTCGGAGAGTTTGTCTAAACTTAGAGCGGATTCAGGGTTGATTAACCAAGCTAAAATCATACTGTCACTTTCAACTTTTAAAGTGTCGTCATCTAAAAATCGTGTAACAAAATGTAAATCAAACTTGATGTTATGCCCGACAACTTTTGACTTAAATATCTCTCTTATCGCTCGTTTAACATCTTCTTCACTTATCTGATCTGGCACACCCAAATAAAAGTGAGCAAAAGGTACATAATAAGCTTGTGTTTCATTCATACAAAAGCTAAAACCAACAAGTTTATCTTTCTCATAGTCTAAGCCTGTGGTTTCAGTATCAAATGCAACGAGAGTCTCTGGAGTCAAGCTATTTAGAACTGTTGTGAGAGTTTTTACATCTGTGATAAGAGTCGCCTTAAACTCTAGTTTTACACCACAATCTTCATCTAGCATTTGAGTAGCTTTTACAGCACTCTGTTTTTGATTTTCACTCACTTGGTTTTTAGCATGTAACACACGAAGCACTGCATTTTGTTCATACTTTACAAGTTCATCATAGATATTTAAAAATGGATTTTCTATATCCATCTTATACTCTTCAAAATCCATACTAGAAAAGATATCGTGCTTTAATGTTACTAACTCTTTTGACATATAAGCCGCATCTTTTGAAGCAATGAGTTTTTTACCATTAGCACCTTTTATCTCTTCTACATTAGCATAAATATTATCTAAAGTTTCATACTCACGAAGTAGTTTTTCAGCACCAACTTTTCCTATGCCTTTAACACCTGGAACATTATCAGCACTATCACCTAAAATAGACTGATAATCTATAAACTGTTTAGGTGTCACACCATACTTCTCATAACAAGCTTTTTCATTAACACTTTTACGTTTAATCGCATCTATTATAGTTACTCTGTCATCATCTATGAGTTGGTAAAGGTCTTTATCATGAGAGACAACACGAACTTTATAACCTTTCTCTTTTGCTAGGTGTGTGACAGTAGCAATCATATCATCTGCTTCATACCCGCTCATTCCAAGAGTTTTATAACCCATCTTATCTATCCACTCGATGGCTACGGGGAGTTGCATACTTAGCTCCGGTGGTGGAGCAGAACGATTTGCTTTATAGTTTGGATCTATCTCATTTCTAAAAGTATCACCTTTTGTATCTATGGCAAAAATGATATAGTCACTATCGTGTTCTCTTTGAAGTGTTGAGATAAAGTTTGTAAAACCTGTTAAAAGTCCTGTTGGAAACCCATCTTTATTTTTAAGATGTTGTGGTAAAGCATAAAATGAACGGAAAAAAAATCCAAAAGTATCTATAATTGTAACGGTTTTTGACATTAATTAGCCTTGCTTATTTCAATCTTTGTAACTATTTCATTAATAGCATTTTGAAGTAGTCTCTCATCATACCCAGATTTTATAGCTGCGTTTATTCCAAAGTTAATAGCTTGTTCTGAGAGTGGTTGATTTATAGGTATAACTGTTTTAACAATATGAAGGGCTGTAGCATACTCTTTAATCTCCTCTGAAGCATTAAGAGGAGTATCTGCATACTGAATCATTTCAACAAACTCATCGTCAAACCCCCAATGCTTAAACATTTCCGCTGTAACTTCTGAAGATGTCATACCTACATAAGTTTTTTCGACTTCTGAAATATTGTTTGAGAGTTCAATTTCCGATTTAAAACTAATATCTTCATCTTCTTGAATAATATCACTAGAGATTATAATCTTCCCTGTCTCTTGTAAAAATGCCGCCAAATAAAGTTTATCTGCTTTTTCTTTATCTATTTTGGAGTACCAACGATTTATAAGAAGTGCTTGTAAGTGTGAAATTTCTGCAAAGGTATCACTCGTGATTCCATAAGCTTTCATGTCTACATTTAAAAGCTTATGCATAGAATTTCCAAGAGCGATAGAACGAGTCATAGTCATTCCAAAAAGACTTACAGCTTGATTTACACTTCGTATCTCTTTGGAAAAATTATAAAGAGCAGAGTTTGCTGTTTTGAGAAGATTTGCAACAATCATAGGATCCAACTCTATTACATCAGCTAAATCTCCTATACTCGAGTTTTCATTTGCATAAACTCTGTTAATATCGACAATTGTTTTAGAGAGTGGTGGTAGAGAACGAATACTATTTACAATAGAACTTTTCAAAAGATATACCTTTTTTTATCCTGATTATATCACATTAGAATTGGATTTATTTTAATGGATGCTAAAAAACCCAATACCGTGATAAATCGTAAATACTCCATAAAGTAAAACAGCCACAGATGAAAGACTCATCATCATGTTTCTAAAACTAGTAGCAGAGGCAAGTGAAGCTAAAAAGCCCACTCCAAACATCGCAGGAATAGTGCTCATACCAAAAATAGCCATCACTAAAGCACCTAGCATTGGGTCACCTGTTCCTGCTGCTGTAATGGCAAAAAAGTATACAAAACCACAAGGAAGTAAGCCATTTAGCATACCCAAAGCAAAAAAGCTATAATTTGATTTTGAGTTAAGTATCTTTTTAAAAGTCACTTTATAAAGATTTGAAGATGAAAAAGAGTGTTCTATCAGAGTTAAAAATTTAAGTTTACCCATCAAAGAGAGTCCTGCTAAAATCATAGCTATTCCCACGACGATTAAAACAGCTCCCCTTGAAGTGTTTGAAAACTGTATCACACTTCCTAAAGTACCAAAAAGTGCTCCTAACATAGAGTAAGTTAGAACACGACCAAAAGAGTATAAAAGATGTGCAGCACTTTTAGAGATTTTTGAACTTGCTGGATCTATTTTTATAGTTGAATAAGCAAGCACAATCCCTCCACACATACCGATACAGTGTCCAAACGAACCTAAAAACGCAATACTAATGATAGTTATAAAATCCACTGTTTCCATTATTATCCTAAATTATTTATAATATTATATTCACTAATAATTACAATAGTGTTAAAAAAGACATTATCTTCTTTTTTTTCCTTTTCCTCTGTCGTCATACTTTAAAAATTTTCGTAAATCTTCTTGCAAGCTTTCGTCTAAAGAGTCCCAGATTGCACTTTTTTTGGCATAACGCTTTAGATTTTCTTTTTTAGACTTCTTTATGTCTCGAATCAAGTAATGATAACGGACAATTTTTTTTGTGTAGTCACTTACAAAAGGCCAGTTTTTTATTATCTGATAACTTCGCTCTTCATGGTCTGTAAAGCTCCACTCATTAAACTCATAATCTTCTTCATCTTTTTTAAAAGCAGAAAATGGTTTACCAATGTCATGTAAAAGTCCTGCGGCAAAAAACTGAAACTTCCCCTCTTTTAGGGCATAGTAAGTAACTCGTAAAGTATGCACAAAAACACCATGTTGATGCCACAAATTTTGAGTAAAAAAAAGTGAATCTAAAAAAGGATAAGAAAATATTTTATTCCGAACTTCGCTCAAAATTTTTCCTTTGCCATAGGATGATACACATCTACAGTATCTTTTAAATCTTGTTTTTGTATATGTGTATAAATCTGTGTTGTAAGTAAAGAAGCATGCCCTAAAAGCTCTTGCACTACCCTTAAATCTGCACCACCTGCAATAAGAGATGTCGCATAAGAGTGTCTCAAAATATGTGGAGAAATTCCTAGGTACTTTTGTGTTGTTTTATAAGCAGAAATACGACTTAATTTACTTCCTTGATAGTTCATCCAAAGAAACTCTTTTTCAAAAGGAGCTTCTAAAAGATAGGTTTTGATTGCGTTTAGAGCTACTGTAGCAACGGGAACCATACGTTCTTTATCTCCCTTAGCATGTCGTATGTGTAACCACTCCTCTTCTATGTCTTCTTTTCTTATCTCTAAACATTCACTTATTCTAGCTCCTGTAGCATATAGAAAAAGGATGAGTGCATAATCACGAAGTCCTATCCATGTACTTTTATCTATCAATGTTAAGGCATTTTGTATCTGTTTAAAGGAGAGAAACTGTGGTAATTTTTTCGGGATTTTTGAGAGGTGAATTTTATTTGTTTCTTGTGTAAACTCTTTTTTATAACAAAAATCAAAAAAGGAGTTTACTGAGGAGAGTTTACGGTTAAGTGTTCGCTTATTTTTGTAAGCACCTAAAGCACTAAAAACAGCCATAGTATCAAGTTGAATGAGTGATTTTTTGCTTATTGCTTCGATTTGTGTTAAATCGCTTTCATAGGCTTCTATACTTTTTGAGCTAAGTGCCTTTGAGACACTTAAAAACTCTAAAAAAGCTTCTAGCTCATTTGACATATATCACTTACTTGACGACTATAGTCTCGTCATTTACATAAAAAGCTTTGTTTGTTACAAAAATATATCCATCTTCTACATCTGCCTCATGCACAGTATAATCTTTCATATTTTTGTCTAAAACGATAACATATCCTTCTCTTTCAAGAATGTAAAGTTTGTCTTCACTTGAAATCATTCCAAGAAAATGTGCAAAAGGAAATTTAATTTTCCCTACAAGTTTTAAATCAGGAGTTAAAGAAACAATCTCACCCTGTTTTGTCGCTACATAAATATTTGAGCCATCATATGTCATCGTTCTTATGTCATATTTTGCACGAACTTCTTTATCAGAAACCGCAAGAATTTTGTATCCTGTTGCAGCAACTATTTTGTTATCTATCATTTTAAAATAAATTATATTGTTGAAGTTATCCTCTGCTGAAACAATTACTGTACGTAACTTCTTCTTTGTCTTTGCATTAACAATAATCACTTTACCATCAAGTGTAGAAAAAACAACTAAGTCATTCAAAAAGTAAGGATTTTCAATCTTTCTGTTGAGTGCCAATGATTCTGCACCTTGATCTTTAAAAAATGCTTTTTTAGTTTTTACTGAGTAAAGTGCAAGTTCATTATCTGCAAATAAAACTGCTAAAGTGTCATCTTTTATACTTGCACTTGCTACTGTTTTATGAAGTTCAAAATTTTCTATTTTACTTATATCTTCACTTGAAGTTAGTGTCAAGTTACCGTCGATTGTAGATGTTAAAACCCAACCATTTATATAAGAGATAACACGTTCAGCTTCTCTTACTTGCATCTTCACAACACCATCATCTGTTAAGACACTTCCATCAGAAAGAAGTGCTACATTAAGACTTGTATCAACTATTGTTTTATCCATCTGACCGTATTTTTCCCAGTCATCACCAACAACTTCAGGTTCAAAAACTCGCTTGGTATTACAAGCACTAAAAAACAAAACAACTGCTATTGCAAGAAAAAAAGAGTTCTTCACAGTATTATTTCACACCATAATGCATCAAAGCATTTGCCACTTGAGCTAAAGGAGATTGTATGCTTATCAGCGCTAATTTATCATGTGCTTCTTTTATCTTAGACTCTTTCATTAGTAAAACAGCAATTTGAATAGTTGCCAAATCTTTGTACATTGCATTTTCTTGAAGTGTATAATCAGTTAAAAGTTTTATGTCATTTGATTTACTTGCAACATTATAAGCGGCCAAATCACTTACAAGTACAGCCTTAGAACCTTCAAGTGCTTTAAAGGCTTCTAAATCTTCTGTCTCAACTGCTCTTTGGTATTTCCATGCATCATAAAGTGTTGGACTTAAAGAGTGTAGTTTTTCCATAAGAGCTTTATTTAAAGGGTCGGTTTTTAAACTAAAAACCGTTGCGTTTGCTGCATCAATAGTATTTTGTTTATTAATAGTATAAGCAATATTTGCACCAACTAAAATAACTACAGCTACAACAGAGCCTATCATAAAGTTTTTATACTTTTTGACAAACCTCTCTGTCATTACAGCTTTTTCAAAAAACTTTTCTTCAGAGTTTAACTCTTCTTTTACCATTTCTATATCTTGTTTTAAGCTCAAAATATTCCTTTGTACATATATAAAGTTCCTAATACTACCCATAACTAAGTTAAAGTTTGTTAAAATATTGATAATTTTACATCCAAGGATTAATATGCAAGTAGATGACGCATTATTAACAAAACTAGAAAAGTTATCTTATTTAAAAGTAAGTGAAAATAAACGTGAAGAGATTATTGCTCAACTCTCAGAAATCGTTAGTTTTGTAGACAACCTTAGTGAACTCGACACCACTGGAGTTGATGATAATTTTGCTATGAGTGATGCGGCTACACCACTACGAGAAGACATAGCATCATGTGATACACAAATCAATGATGACATTCTCTCTCATGCACCACAAAGTCAAGACCACTTTTTTATCGTACCAAAAATTATTGAGTAATCAATGATAAAAGTGTATGGCATAAAAAACTGTGATAGTGTCAAAAAAGCACTCTCATTTTTTAAAAAAAATGATTTGGCCTATGAACTTCAAGACTTTAAAACAGAACCTGTAAAGTGTGATAAAGTCTCTTTTTGGTTGAAATCAGTAACATTAAAACAGCTTTTTAATGCACGAAGTACAACATACAGAAACTTAAAACTCAAAGAAAAAAATCTCTCACCAGAAGAACAAGTAGAGTATCTTTGTCAAGAAAACTTACTCATTAAAAGACCTGTTATTGAGTTTAATAACACTATAACAGTAGGTTTCAATGAAGATAACTTTAAAGGAATATTTTTATGAGTACAGAAGAAACAACTTCACCTAGTAAAACAATCGACATTAAAAAACTACTCAAAAGTGTTTTAGCTTTTAACTCTTCTGACCTGCATCTTGTTGTTGGTAGTGAACCTCAAATAAGAATAGACAAAGAACTTCGCCCACTCAATCTTGCTAAATTAACGGCAAAAGATGTAGAAGAGATGGCATACTCTCTCATAGAAGACAAACAAAAAAAAGTTTTTGAAGAAGAAAATGAACTCGACTTTTCATTTGAACTTAAAAATGTTGGACGTTTTCGTGCTAACTATTATCGTACCATTCATGGTATTGGTTGTGCTTTTCGTATGATTCCTATTGATATACCTACACTTGATGAGTACGGAAATCCTCCTATTTTTAAAGAGCTTATAAAAAGAGAAAAAGGACTGATACTTGTAACTGGACCTACTGGTTCTGGTAAATCAACAACACTTGCCTCTATGCTACATGAGATAAACTTAACCGAACGTCGACATATCATCACTGTTGAAGATCCTGTTGAGTTTGTACACAAAAATGAAAAATCACTTTTTTCACAACGTGATGTAGGAACAAATACTCGCTCATTTGCCACAGCCTTAAAGTATGCACTTCGTCAAGATCCAGACATTATACTCATCGGTGAAATGAGAGATACTGAAACTATTGGTGCCGCACTAACAGCTGCTGAAACTGGACACTTAGTTTTTGGAACTCTGCATACAAACTCAGCACCTGGAACTATCAACCGTATTATCGATGTTTTTGATGGTCAGGAACAAGCACAAGTAAGAGCTCAACTTGCAACTTCACTTATCGCTGTTGTTTCTCAAACTCTTATTCCAAAGATTGGTGGAGGAAAAGTTGCAACACAAGAGATACTTATCACAAATCCTGCAGTGCAAAATCAAATCCGTGAAGATAAAGTACACCAAATCTACTCACAAATGCAACTTAACCAAAATGAAACTCATATGACAACTCAAACACAGCAACTTATAGAACTGCTACAAAAGAGAAGTATCACTAGAGAAAATGCAATTAAAAACTCAAATAGACCTGAAGAGTTGATAAAGTTACTAGGGCATTTATAGTAAATCCTAGTTTTACATTATCAATCAACTATCTTAACTATCTTATTTAACACGATCACATCTGGGTTTGGAAGTTGTGGATACATCTTTTGCACCGCATCAGTTACCCATTGTGGATAAATTCTAAAGTTGAGTTTTACCTCTACACTTAGAGGGTATTTTAACTCTTTGGTATCTTTGATATTATATTTTAAAACTCTTCTCTCTCCTGCTGGAATTCTTGTATCACTCAACAGCTTTTCATATTTCCAAAACAACAAACCAACAGGGTTACCATCTTTATCGCCAAATACTTTCATAAAAGGTCTTGCATCTTCATCTAAATTGCCATCATCTTTTAACTTTCCACTACTAAAGACAATCTTACTATCTCTGTCTTTGAGGGTTATATCTAACCATAACTCTCTAAAGTCTGATACACCAGTAGGTAAATGATGTCCTGCACCTATATTTTTAACTCCAACTATAAGCTGATTATTTTTTATATCTACATCAAGTTTAGCTGAAGTGCGAAGCAGTTGAATTGTTTGCTCTTTATGGTCTTTGTTTCTAAGTCCAGATAAAAAATAGTTTGAACCTGAAAAATAGTGTACCTTCACATCTTTTTTTATCTCTCCACCATCAGTAGATGTTCCTTTTAGTGGAGCAAACTTACCATCCTCTAAATATGTCATATGACAATCAATACAATCTTTATGTTTTTTAGGATTTTTTGGGTCATTATATGGTGATTTTTCCCACTCTTTAAAAGTTGAGACTATCTGCTTTCCTGTTTGCGGTGAGGTTTCATCATGACAAGAAGCACAATAACTGCTTTTTTTATAAATCTCTTTTGAGTAACTCTGTTTATGTATATCTGGCTTTGAGTTGATAAACTTTTGAGAGAACCATTGTCCTAAATCTGTTTTACTCTCTTCAAAAGTATATTTTTTACGATTCAAATCCAAGGTATAAGAAGCGTTTCCTTGACTATCAACTTTGGTAATTCTATGACAAGCTACACAAGAAACACCCTCTTCGAGCCTAGAATTTCTATGATGTTTAAGATCATCTTGAAGAGTTTTAGCTCCTTGCTCAAAAAGACCATTTGCTAAAAAATTTCTATCCATTCTGTGACCTGATTTTGTTAATCCTGTTGTAACTGCACTTGGATTATGGCACCCCATACACCATTGTCTAAACTCATCTCCCTCAACTTCTCCGGCCAATCCCTCCATAACCATATAGTATGGATTTGAGTCTACTAAATTTTTATGATTTGAATCTGCCCATTGATTAAAAATCTCACTATGACACACTTTACATTTTGCCGAGTTTGTCCAATCTTCATTATGATATGCAGTTATATTGTTATCAATCTTGAGTAAAGTTAGCTTAGTTTTATCGGCTTGTAGTGGCACAGGATATGAACTTGCTAAGAGTAGTACTATTGAGGCTACATATTTTATATGTGATTTTTTGATATGATAAAACAATAAAAACATCAAGACAAATGAGCCATAGAGATGGATATAAAAAGAGTAATTTCCATATATATCTCCACCACGATTTCCAATTATAAGGAGGTAAAAACCACTAAGAGTAATTAACAAAAGTGTAATCCCCAAAAGCCAACCATTTGTACTTTTTATTTTATTTTTGACTCTATGTTGATAAACATGTATATTCACAAAAGGGATAATAAGCATCCCCATCACAATTAAAGAGAGTATAATATGAATAGCTTGAATAGAGCTATAATATTCCCAGCTAATATCAAACAAATCCCATAATAATATTCCTGATATAAACATTAGTGTCATAAATATTTTTATATATATCGCTATCATAATCTATTTCCCATCCTTTGAGTAATCAACTATATCACCCTCAAGAGTTTTCAAAAATGCCACTAGTTCATCAATCTGTACTTCACTCAGTTCTATTCCTAGTTGATGTTTACCCATAATAGTAACAGCTTCTCTTATCTTTGGAACACTTCCATTATGAAAATAGGGTGATGTCTTTGTCACATTCCTCAAGATGGGAACTCTAAAAAGATGTCTGTTATCTTTACCTAAAAAGCCACCGACATTATCAAAAGGAAAAACATCGGTTGCCGATACAAATGGAGTTTTAAAACCTAACTCTTCAATACTCACAAAAGCTTTAAGAGGAAATTTTTCAATAACTTGACCACCAACACTCATACCAGCATGACAACCTTTACATCCAAGGTTTATGAAATTTGCAAGACCTTTTTTTGCTTGAGTACTCATAGCACTGTTGTTCCCATCTATAAATTCATCATAAGCACCACGAGTAAGCAGAGTTCGCACATAGGCACCGATTGCTTCTTGGATATTGTTAAAATTAACCGAATCAGTGCTAGAATTATTTTCAAATGCCTTATTAAACTTTTTCACATATTCAGCATCTTTTTTTAATCTTTTCTCAAGCATATTTGCTTGCATATTCATTTTATACATAGATGTTATGCTTAGTCCAGCTTCATCTTCTACACTTCTTTCTTCTGCACTCCAAGTGAGATACTTTGCAAGTGAGGAGTTTAAAATTGTTGATGTATTTAGATGAAAGGGGTCTTCTTTTCCATCTTCTCCGATTGCATTAGAAAATCTATCAACACCACTTTCATCTCGTAAATGACAAGAGATACAGTTTTTTCGTTCATCAATACTCTCAGTGCTTGAGAGTCCATCAGAGATAGCCTTGTTATGATATTTTTTGTCTTTGCTAATAACATGACAAGTAGCACAACTCATATCTCCATTTTTAGAAAGATTAGTATCAAAATAAAGTTCTTTACCTAGAGCAATTTTTTCACGAGTTAATGTATAGTTATCTTTGATTTTTAGAAGTTGTTTATAATCTTTTGGGATAGAGAGCATACCTTTTGACAAAGCATCTTTCCTTAACTCATTATCATTATCATATATTTTTAATTTTCTAGCTGGTAATAAGTTTGGAAGAGCTAGTATAATAATTAAAGTAATAATTGTCATAGCAACTGCAAATAACAAATTTTTTTTCATCTTAATTCCCTGTTTAATTTGTAGTATATAACAAAACATGATAAGTTAAATTGATAAACATCAAATATATTACACCATATATTTAGGATTATTGCAAATTTTGGAAGATTTTAATAGATGTCGCCTCTGTTGTCACCCTTGTCAATATAAATAAGTAGTTCATCTTGAGGGTTTGAGGGATAAGGGTTTTTCTGAAGTTGTAAAAACTTCTCTTTTATTTTTTGTTTATCTTTTGGGGTTCTGCTCTCTATAAACTTGATTACTCGTTTGTGTAATTGAATATGATACACAACTATCCCCAGTTAACTTCATCTATAGAAGCATAATCCTTAGGGTTATTTGCTCTGTTTTTTCTTGCTTGCAATAAATCTTCATAATCTTCATCAGTTTTAGAAATTGTTTCAATTTCTAATGAAGTGATAGGATTCTTTTTCACTATCTTCACATCAGACTTCAAGTTTTCAAGTAGATACAATACTTTATCAAGTACAGAATCTTTTACATCTATAGTTAATTGCATAAGAAACTCCTTTATATGTTTTTACAATTATAACACATAAAAAATTTATAAAATCACTATCGATTTAACTCTAAAAATATCTCTTACTTAAAAGAGGCTCTTCGTGGACTTATAGGGGCATTGGTAGAGTTTAACCTTTTATGAAAAGATTTAGTTGAGTTTGAAGAGTGAATCTGTACTTACTCTTTTTCACCAGTATTAAGGGCGAAACTACATGAACCAAATATCTATGCAAAGATAAAACTTTCCACTATGAAACTCTTTACATCTAAATACTCACTTTGCTTGTATTAGATATTTGTTTATTATAAAAACATCTGACAAACTATTATTATTCCACTTGTTTGGATATAGAGTTTTTTGAATTATTTTATAATGACCCTTTTTTTTAAGACCAGTAAATCAAGTTATTTAATTTCACCTCTTTACGATACCAGTGATAACAGTTTTATTCCTTTTAGAGATTTTATACAGTTGCTAGTTATGCCCCTGTCACATGTATTTTTATACTCGTGGGGTATTTTAGCTTAAATTTGAAGATAGTGTATCATAGGGAAAACCCCTATGTAAAGGGGCTTAGAAGGATATGAAGAAATTTGATTAAATTAGCCTACTGTATGACAAACTCTGTGAAGTATATACCTTTGATTGTTCCATCGGAAATCATTGAGTTAAGAATATCCATTATCTGAACTTCTACTTTACTTTTTCCTTTTTTAGAGGAAATTTCCTCTAAAGTTTTTGAACTAAGGATTCTAATAATTCTATCTCTGAGTACTGCTGTTTTAGCATCAAGTTCCAAACTCAACTCGTCACCTTCAAGTTCTAAAGAAAGTGTCACTTTTAAGTATCTTCTTCCTGAATCACTTTTCAAATTAACAGTAAAAGTATCTAAAGGATATAAAATACCAATATCACTAAGTTGTCTAGAGCTTTCCATCATATTTGAAGAGCTATTTCGTTTTGGTTGAGATACCTGTTTCTCTTTTACTTGTGGTGCAGATGAAACATTTTCTTCATCAGAACCCATTAAAAGAAATGCCAACACCCCACCAATAACGATAATAAGAACAAGCACTACGATGATAATAATCATCAACATATTACTTGATTTTTTCTCCTTTGGTGTTTCTTCTGTTGTTGTTGCTTCTTCAGCCATTTTTCTTCCTTGAATTCATTTATGTTAGTATATCGTAATATATAATAATTTTATATATCTCAATACTTAATTTATGAGTTTAAAAAACTATATGAACTTAGTGATTTTTAATGCTTTAATCATCTCTTCAAATATAGCACCAGACTCACGAGCTATATCATCAGGATACTCTATTACTAAAACTTCTTTCCCGCTTGATACTGCTGTTGTATATGTTTCTGGTTTCATACCATGTTTTGCAATTATTTTTTCAACCTCTTGGTTTACTTTTTGCTTCTCTTCATCATTTTCATAAGCGATTGAAAGTTTTGAGGATCTCTCTTCACTTCTAAATTCTGCATCTAACATTAAGGTCCTTCATATTGTATGTACAATTCTACAATGATTAACATAAATTTACTTTGAGAAGTTGACTAAATTTAATACCATTCTAAAAGTTTTGTAACTTCATCAACTACAAATATCTTTAAATTTGTTTTTTCTAAAGGTTTTTTCGGTAAAAGTGCCTTAGAAATATTTTGTAATTTTGCTTCTTTAAGTCTGCTATCAAGAGCATAAACTTCTCTAACATCCCCAACTAAAGAAACTTCACCTATAAACACCGTCTCTTTAGAAATCACTCTATCTCTAAAACTACTAATTATGGCAGCCAAAACTGCCAAATCTGCTGCTGTTTCAGTTATTTTTATCCCACCTGTAATATTTATAAATACATCATATCCTGAGAGTGGAATTTCAAGTTTTCTCTCTAGTAGTGCTAAAAGCATATTAAGGCGATTATTATCAAAACCTGTTGCCTGTCGTTTTGAGTTTGGAGTATGTGACTCAGAAACTAGAGCTTGAACTTCTAAAATTATAGGACGAGAACCTTCCATAATCACGGTAAGTGCAGAGCCAGCCTGTTGTGAATCACGATTAAAAAAACGCGATGAAACATCAGTAGCTGAAACCAAGCCTTCCGCTCGCATTTCAAATACACCTATTTCACTTGTCGGTCCAAAACGGTTTTTAAATCCTCTTAAAATCCTTAACTCTTGAGAGCTATCTCCCTCAAAGTAAAGTACAGTATCTACCATGTGTTCTAGGACACGAGGTCCTGCTATAGATCCCTCTTTCGTGATATGCCCGATGATAAAGATGGCAATACCTCTCTCTTTGGCAATTCGCATCAACTCAAATGTAATCTGTCTTACTTGTGTCACAGAACCTGGAGCTGAAGATATATTTTCTGAGTAAATAGTTTGAATAGAATCTATAATCAAAAAATCATATTTTCTATGTTCTAACTCTACCAAAATTTGTTCTAATCGTATCTCACTTAAAAGATATAGTGCATCATGGTTTGCTTTAAGGCGATTTGCTCGAAGTTTTATCTGAGAAGTTGATTCCTCTCCGGTGACATACAAAACATCTTTAGCAGTTGAAGCAATGTTAGCACCTACTTTAAGTAAAAGAGTTGACTTCCCTACCCCTGGACTTCCTCCAATAAGAGTTAAAGAACCTGGTACAATTCCTCCACCTAAAACAGTATCAAGTTCGTTATCTAGTGAGCTAAATCGAAAAATCTCCTCTTCTATAACATCATTAATACTCATAGCTTTAGAAGATTTTGAACCATTAGTTTTAGTCTGTTTTACAACATCTTGTTGATGTTCATTCAGTTCTACAAACGAATCCCATGCTCCACAATTTGTGCATTTCCCCATCCATTTCGGTGTGGTAAGTCCACAATGCTGACACTCAAACAAAATCTTTTTCTTAGCCATGCTTTAGCCTTATTGTATAAATTTTAAAAATTATATTACTTTTTTCTTCTGCTTTATAATTATATGACAAATTGAAAGATATTTAGATTATGGTAAAATTAGTGAGTTTAAAATTATGCATTTACTTTAGGAGAAAATAAGTTTGATTATCAAATCTATAGAAAACATTGGCGATAAAGTAATAAACTATATGAGTTCATTATACTGTTTTTTATCATTTTCTATTTTGCATACCATTCACATATTTAATTATCGTAATTATAGTTCTAGAACATTCACCACTTTAATAAATCAGATTTATTATACATCGGTCACAATATTACCATTTTTTTTAATAATTGCATTTGTATTTGGTTCTATTCTTGTTGGTGCACTTATAGTTATAGCATCAGAATTTAGCATACAAGTTCAAATCGGTTCTGTAATAGTTACATTTGTTTTAAATGAACTCTCACCCTTATTTACAGCAATTTTTATCTCTTTACGTTCAGGAACACTGATTCATAGAAAACTTTCACATATAGATATGACAAACGAAATAGGTTTAATAAGCAACATTATATTACCTCGGATTATTGCTGGTGTTTTTAGCAGTGTCTCCCTTTCTCTTGTTTTTGCTATGATTATGATTAGTAGCGGTTATGTTTTTACTTTTTTCTTAATGGGCATGGATTTACATACATATAAGTATCTAATATTTGATGCAATAGAGGTAAATAATATTATTATTTTACTTATAAAAGGTATTTTATTTGGCTTTATTGTAACCGTAATAGCAATACATAATGGCTTGGAAGTTGCAAAGAAAAGCATTTCTAGTAGAAGTTCTGTGATAAATATGATAGTAAATATATTTTTAGCTCTGTTTTTTATAGAGATGCTATCATTACTTTTAATTAAACTAATATAAACTCAACATTAAGGGTATACATGAAATATAATAAAATGAAATTTGCTGTTGGATTATTTACTATAACTCTCTTTATTCTATTGTTTGCATCTTTATTCTTTATATTGAAAAATAAAGGCACATTTGAAGATAGATACAGTTATCACTTTACCACTTATAGCGCTGAGTATTTTAATGTTGGCATGCCTTTAAAATTTTCTGGTTTCAACATAGGGGCTATAGATAATATTTTATTAAATAATGACGGTTCAGTATATATAACTTTTTCTGTAAATAAAAGTAATAAAAAATGGATAAGTGAAGGGAGTGTTTTAATGAGTACTAGACCACTTATTGGACAAGCATATATAGAACTTTATACATCTTTAGGAACACCACCCTTAGAAAATGATTCATCACTTATGTTACTCTCAAATGACAGTATAAACGATTTAATCAAAAGTTTAAATCCAGTTGTGAAAAAAGCTATTAATGTTTTAAACAATATAAATATAATAACATCTGATTTAGCGAAAAATGATTCAGATTTTAGACAAACTCTTCAAAATCTTAACAAATTTAGTAAAAAACTCGCTAATGATGACTCCTTATTAACATCAGTTACAGGCAATAAAGAATCAACTCAAAATATAATTTCATCATTAAATAAAACTATCAAAATCATGCAAGATGTAGAAAAAATCACTCATGACATAAGTACGATAACATCATCATTAGATAAGATGATTGTGAGTCCTGCCTCATCTTCTCTCAACGATTTAGATTTAATTATGAAAGATGTAAAAAGAAAACTAGATGTTATAGATGGAACTGTAAAAGCTATAGGAACTTATGACAAAGAACTTATTGAGATTAAAGAACAAATTTCAGTTGGTCTTGTCAAATCAAATCAAATTATAGACAAAGTAGATAACATCCTCTCTGATAAAAAAAATGAGGAGATAGTATTACCATGATAAAAATAAGTTTACTTTTCTTTTTGATGATTATAAGTGGATGTTCACTAAAAACACCAACAAACGAGTGGCAATATAAGAGTTCTACTGCGTTTAGTATATACACTCAAGATTTTTTAACAGGTGACGAAACTTTGGCAAAAAATGATTTGACTAGAGCTGTAAAACATGCTAAAAAAAGTGCAGATTTAACACAACTTGCAAAAATTTATCTAGGAGAATGTGCTTTAAATATCGCTGTAGGCATAAACGATGATTGTAAAAACTATGCAAATATTTCTGACTTAGTGAATGATGATTTACTAAATGCTTATTATGATTTTATACACTTATCCATAAAAAAAGAGCAGATAAAATATTTACCAAAAGATTATCATTCATTTGTATATCACCTTGTTGAAAAAGATTTTAAAAGTGCGAATGAAGATATTTTTAACATGCCTAAAGCCACATCTTCTTTTCTCTGTGCATCCTTGATGAAAGAAAATATAGTCCCTAGTTCAAGAGAAAAAATAATAAGCTTAGCTTCATACAATGGTTATAAAAAAGTTGTACTGTTTTGGCTCAATGAATCTATAAAAAATAATCACAATCAAGAAGATATTCAAAAGATAAGAAAAAGAATATATATCTTACAATCAAATGATTAATTTCTCTAATTTTAATTATTATTAAATCTATGCTACTATTTTAAAAAATATTTTAGGTGGGTTGCATATGGAAATGAGTATGGCAAAATCACAAGATGCAGTAAATGCTTATAAACTTGTGAGAGGTTTACAAAAAAGATTTGCAGATAGACTAAGTGTCTTAAGTGCTGAGATTGGTGAGAACAAACCTTTTGAAGAGGTTGTATGGTTTAGAGATGCGGGCTTACACGGTGGTGGAAGTCGTTTTGAGGCTCGAGATGAGATGCTTTTTAACACGGCAAGCGTAAACGTTTCACAAGTGCATTACAACGAACAGCCAAACAGAGACTTGCAAAGCGCAACCGCTATTTCTACAATCATTCATCCTAAAAATCCAAACGTTCCTTCGATTCACATTCATATTAGTTTTACAGAGTTAAAAGACGATAAATCTTACTGGCGAGTAATGGCTGATTTAAACCCGAGTATCAACAATGAAGAAGATAGAGTCGTCTTTGAGAAAGCGCTTCAAGATTTATCTGGCGATACTTACGAAGAAGGTTCCGCGCAAGGCGATAAATACTTTAACATTCCAGCGCTCAATAGAACTCGTGGCGTTTCACATTTTTATCTTGAAAACTATAAAACCGATGACAAGAAAAAAGATTATGATTTAGCAAACTCTTTTGGCGAAGGGATTATTGACGCTTACGTAGACATCGTTACAAACGCTTTTAAAACAAGAACTTCCATCTCCGAAGATGACAAAAAACAACAACTGGCGTATCATACCCTTTACCTTTTCCAAGTGCTTACGCTTGACCGTGGAACAACTTCCGGACTAATGATTCATAATCAAAACGACGTAGGCATCATGGGTTCTTTACCAACGTTTGTAGACAAAACGCTTTTACGATCATGGGACAAAACAGTCAGCGAGCCACAAGACAAGCTAGTCAACGCTTTAGCGGACGCTATAGCGGATGATGGAGCCATCGACGTTTTAACAAAAATGAAACTTGCGCAGGCCGTTCGTGATCACTACGAAGCTTATCCCGAAGCGCTTAGCATGCAAGCAAGTGGTAATACAATCCCTTCCACCGTAAACAACCATAAGCTTTAAAAGAGGACAACGTATATATGGTACAAATTAATAACGTAAAAGAAAAAATCATCCAAGGGCTAAATCTCGAAGATATTTCGGTGGATGAGATAGAAGACGACATGGCGCTTTTTGGTGATGATGGACTAGGACTTGACTCTGTTGATGCCATAGAGCTTACCTTGCTTTTAGAAAAAGAGTTTGGTGTAAAAGTGACCAATATGGAAGAAGTTGAAACTATATTTGCTTCGTGTGCCTCCCTTACTACTTATATAAATGAGCAACAAAACAGTTGAATCAAGCTTATATAAACGCAACTGCGCTTAGAACTATTTGTGGAGATACAAAAGAGACTCTCCAAATGGTTTTTTCAAGACAAACGCAGCTCCAAACTTTTGATACTATCGTTCCTCACAAAACAGTTTGCATAGGTCAAATGAATAAAGAACTCTCTTTTGAAACACTTCTTTTTAATGCTGTAACGGAAGTGTTAGAAAACTCAAACTTAGATAACTTTAACAACACACTTCTGCTTGTTGGCTCTTCTGTTGGTGGTATGGCAAATAGCGAGCAGATTTTTTTTCAAGAAAAAAGTTATCAAAACATAAATCCGCAAAAGCACATCATCAACACAATCGCCGCTTCTTTAGATGAAGAGTATCATTTTCTCTCCTCTCGCTCTTACTCAACCGCTTGCACTTCAAGTAGCAATGCTCTAAAAGTTGCTAAAGAACTTATAAATTTTGGAGCTTATAAAAATGTTTTAGTCGTAGGTGCGGACGAGATTTGTAAAACTACCATCTTTGGATTTGCTTCTCTTGGAATTTTATCAGACGAAGTGAGTACCCCTTTTCAAAAGAACAGAAAAGGCATGAATGTTTCTGAGGGCATAGGTGTTTTACTACTTCAAGATAAAGCAAACAACAGCGCTGTAAAACTTGTCGGAGCAGGAACAAGTAGTGATGCTTATCACATAGCTAACCCTGAGCCAAACGCAAGAGGTGCTATAAAAGCTATACGAAATGCTCTTCATGATAGTTCACTAAACGCAGCTCAAATAGACTACATCAATGCTCATGGAACAGGCACACAAGCAAATGATTCAGGTGAAGCTAAGGCGATTGAAAATTTGTTTGGTACTTCTGTTTTTGTAAGCTCTTCAAAACCAAATATTGGACATACGCTTGGAGCTTCTGGAGCTATAGAAGCTGTTTTATGCATTGAGTCTTTAAGACAACAAAAACTTCTTCCCCAGATTAGAACAGATGACAAGGAAGTAGAACTAAATTTTGTAACAGAATCGAAAATACATAAACTCAACTATATTTTAAGTAACTCTTTTGCCTTTGGTGGAAACAACACTGCACTCATTTTTGGAGTTGATGATGAAAATTAATGTCGAGATTATACAACAAGCTCTCGTTCACAACCCTCACAAAATAGAGAGTCTCAACGAAAAAGAGCTTGTAAAAAAGATGATGGTAAGACGGCGTTTAAGTCGTAGTTCTAAAATCCTTGTGTATCTTGCCGATGCTTGCGAGTTTACACAAGGAACTATGGTTTATGGAAGTGCTTATGGAGAGATTTTAGACACGACAAGTATCTTAGAAGCTATAAAAGATGAAGAGAATGTAAGTCCTAGTGCTTTTCAAAACTCCGTTTATAACACTGCCGCTTCATATCACTCCATCATTCATCAAAATAGTGCTGAGATACTCACTCTTTCATGTGGCGATGAAACTTCATACAGAGTTATGCAACAAGGTGCTTTAACACTTTTAAAAGAAGATGAAGTTTTTGTATCTTGTGTAGAAGCTGTCGATTTTGAGGGTATAAAAAGTTTAAATAATTGCTCTATAGAATTAGAATACGGACTTGCGTTTAGACTCAAAAAAACAGAGAAAAAAGCCAATGTTCTGATGTGCAACAAATCTCAACAAGGAGTTCCAAACTCTCTTCTTTGGATGAAAAACTTATATGACTTATGTCAAATGCAAGAGAATCCAGTCATAGAAATCGAGTTATGAGTAAACTCAACCTACCCCACAAAGAACCACTTTTATTTGCTAAAGAAGTCATAAAACTAAACGAAGATGAAGCAGTAGTAAAAATAGCCTTTGATACCATACCTTCTTTAGCCATGCTAACAGAAGCCGCCGCTCAAAGTAGCGCTGCGTTTGGTACAAAAAAACAAAAAATTGCACAGTTGGTAATGCTAAAAAATGTAAAGCTTTTAGAAAAGTTAAAAGAAAAAGAGTATTTAGTAGAAGTGAAATCATCCCTCACGCTAGGACGTCTCAAGCACTTTGATTTTAAAGCGCTTGATAAAACCGTAACTATCGCTACAGGTAGTTTTGTGATTGCGTTTTAGACTATAAAAAATTCACTTGCGCGTTAATTGCGTTTTCTAAATTTTCAATCCATCCATTATAGTTGCTATGAATCGTTTGGTCTTCTGCGTCAAATTTTAAATTTTTACTTGATTTGTACATAATGCTGTAGTTCCCTTTTGTATACTTAATAACTACAACCGCTTGATGGTCTCTTAGGTTTAGGGTTCCTAAAATAACGCCATCGGATGTTTTCTGCATCTTCCAACCTAAACTAGCGCCTGCTCTTGCGATTGCCTTATAGACATCATTACTTGTCACCTTGTTGCTTGGTGCGACAATTACCTGATTTGGCACATTTAAGATAGGTGACGTACGACATCCTGTAGACATTAGAGTAATCACTAAAGCGATTGCCCCTATTTTTAAAAACTTTTTCACATTGAACTCCTTTGAATTATGGACAATTTTAGTTAAAAATAACTTCAATTTAGTTAAAATCACACTATGAATTTAATTGATGTTTTTATTATTGGTGCGGGGCCCGCTGGGGCTATTGCTGGGGCGAAGTTAGCGCAAGCTGGCGTTAGCGTTAAGATTGTTGACAAACTTAAATTTCCTCGTTTTGTGATTGGTGAATCTCTTCTTCCTCGATGCAACGAACTACTTGAAAACGCAAACATGCTTTCTTGCGTTGAAGACGCTGCGTTTGAAGTCAAAGGTGGCGCTACTTTTGAAGGAAAAAAAGATGAGTTTACCGCTCTTGATTTTTCTAAAAATTTAGGTCAAAAATGGGGTTCGTCTTTTCAAGTGAAACGCGAAGAGTTTGACCAACTACTTATAAACGACGCTATTGGCAAAGGTTGCGACGTTGCGTTTGAGACGGAAGTAATCGCTTACGATGAAGTACAAAACGTAATTACCACAAAAGATATCAAGGGTCAGATACAAACTTATAAAGCGAAAAAAGTTTTAGACGCTTCTGGATACGGAAAGGTTTTACCTCGCTTGCTAAACTTAGAAGTCCCCTCTTCTTTAACGAGTAGACGAGCGACCTTTGCGCGAGTAAACAATGACAACAGAGCTACCGATGAGACTGAGGGTTATATTATCATAAGCGTTGTGGGAGACAATGAAGCTTGGATTTGGAACATTCCATTTTCGGATGGCACCACTTCCGTTGGCGTTGTCTGTAGTGAGGAGTATTTTGACTCTTTAGATATGAATGATGAAGAGTTTTGGAATCACGTCATATACACTTATGAGCCTACTGCAAAAAGATACAAAAACTCTGAGAAAATCACACAAGTTGATTCTATCTCTGCATACTCCTCTTCTGTGAGTCAATTTTTTGGAGAGAACTATCTTTTAAGCGGTAATGCTTCAGAGTTCCTTGACCCTGTTTTTTCTTCTGGTGTTACCCTTGCTTTAGAGTCAGGAAACAAAGCAGCGGAACTTTTCATACGAGAACTCCAAGGTGAAAAGATTGATTATAAGGTAGAGTATGAAGATTATATGATGCTTGGGATTAATGTATTTCGTGACTATGTAAATTCTTGGTATGATGGCTCACTCCAAACGATTATCTTCTCAAAAAAAACGAATCCAAAAATCACACAAAAAATCGTCTCTATCTTAAGTGGTTATGTATGGGATACAAACAACTCGTTTGTTACATCTTCAAGACTAGCACTTAAAACAACTTATGAAATTTTAAAGTAGATATGTTAGAAAATTTATATAAAACACTCTATAATAACACCACTGAAGCAAGTATAACACTTAGTGATGCAAATCACCCTATTTTTAAAGCACATTTTCCAAATCAACCACTTTTACCTGGATTTGTTCACTTTGAAATCGTTTCAGCCCTTTTTGGACTTGAGATTATAGGCATAAAAAAAGCAAAGTTTACACAAATGGTTTTGCCAAATGAGACTTTAGTATATAAAAAAAATAAGTTAAACTTTAAAGTATTTGTAGATGAGAAACAAGTAGCAAATTTTTCACTTGAAGCTAGATTAGGAAACACTATTTAATGACTATAAACAACCAAAACATCAACTATAAAAATTTTATCCAAGAAGAGAGTATAAAACTCGATGACTCACAAGAGTACAAAGAGTTCATAAACGCAGGACATGCCTTTCTTATAAAAAACATCAAACAAGGTCGCCCTATTTATGGTGTTACAACAGGGTACGGTGAGGCTGGTCAAAACTATGCTGCATTTGAAGAAGCAGAGGAGTTACAGTACAACCTTTTTAGTTTTCATGGCTGTGGAGTTGGTGAGTACCTAAGGCAAGAGGTTTCTCGTATCATGATGAGTGTGCGTTTAATCAGTCTTGCAAAGGGAAAAAGTGGAATCTCTTATGAACTTTTACAGCGATTTGAACTACTTCTAAACAACAAAATTTATCCGCTCATCCCTTCTCAAGGTTCAGTGGGAGCAAGTGGAGACTTAACACCGCTTTCTTACATCGCCGCAGTTATAGCGGGAGAGAGAGAAGTTATCTATAAGGGTGAGATTTTAGACACAAAAGATGTTTATAAAGAGCTTGGTATCAAGCCTTATACTTTTAAGCCAAAAGAAGCCCTTGCCATTATGAATGGAACGGCTGCAATGAGTGCTATCGCCATTGAGAGTATTGCAAAGTTTGAGATTTTACTTGATAGCGCTGAGAGTTTTGTGGCGTCCGTGTTTGAACTTTTACTTTGTGACACAACGCCACTAGAGCCTTTTGTACATGAGAGTAAACCTTTTGATGGACAGCAAAACGCAGCGGCAAACATACTTCAAAAATGCCAAGACTCAAAACTCACACATGAGGCTTTTAGTCGTTATGAAAACTTTCACTTAGAAAAAGAGCAAAACATTCAAGACCGCTACTCCATTCGCTGTGCTCCACAAGTTTTAGGAGTTATCCACGACAACCTAGAGATAGCAAAAAAATGGATACAAACTGAGATAAACGGAGTAAACGACAATCCTCTCATAGACCATATTGGAGAAAAAATCTACACTTCTGGTAACTTCTATGGTGGTTATATCGCTCATGCCATGGATACTATGCGCATTTGCGCGGGAAACCTTGCCGACCTTTTAGACAAAGAGTTTGCACTTTTAGTAGACCACAAGTTTAACAAAGGTTTAGGAGAGAGTCTTAAAATCAACACAAAAGCGACACACCACGGTTTTAAAGCGATGCAAATCACTCTAAGCTCTTTAAGTGCCGATGTCATGATGAACACAAATGCAGCCTCCCTGCACTCTCGTCCTACAGAATCTTTTAACCAAGACAAAGTAAGCATGGGAACAACAGCGGCTCTGCACTTTGCAAAACAGATTCCTGATTTATCAAATATGTTAAGTATTGCGCTTTTGGGAATGGCACAAGCTGTTGATTTGAGGGGTAAAAAAAACTGTTCTAGCTTTTTACAAAAAAATCATACTAACATCAGAAAACACGTCGATAAACTTGAATACGATAGACGCATGGATAAAGATATAAAAATAGTTTACAAACTCTTAGAACAAGGTGTTTTTGCTTGAAAAAAGTGCTGATAACTGGAGCTACTGGTTTTATTGGTGAGGCTTGTGCAAGGTACTTTCATGAGAATGGTTATTTTGTGTATCTTCATTATAATTCTAACAAAGCAAAAGCCGATGCCCTTCATAAAGAACTAAAAAACTCTCAAACCTTAGCATTTGATATGACAAAAAAAGAGCAAATATCCTTAGCTCTTAGTGAACTCACTCTTGATGTTTTAGTAAACAATGCCGGCATCACAAAAGACAATCTTTTCTTTTGGATGAGTGATGAAGAGTGGGATGACGTTATCAACATTTCGGTAAATGGCACTTACCATGTTACAAAATCAATCATCAAGCAGATGATAAGTCAAAAAAGTGGTGCGATTGTAAATGTCGCTTCTATCTCAGGGCTTGTTGGAAACGCGGGGCAAACAAACTACTCAGCTGCAAAGGGTGCTATGATTGCGTTTACAAAATCTCTCTCTTTGGAAGTGGCTCGTTATGGCATCAGAGTAAACGCAGTTGCCCCTGGTGTTATAGACTCGGAGATGACAAAAGATTTAGACCTTAAAGAGATGAAAAAAAACATTCCTCTCAAACGTTTAGGCGAAGCAAAAGAAGTAGCAGAGTGCGTCTTTTTTTTAAGCGACAAAGCGAGTTATGTAACTGGTGAGGTTTTAAACATTAGCGGGGGCTTAGTGCGTTGAGTTTAAAACAAAAACAACTTGTCATAGTGCCTACTTACAACAACCCAAAAACCATTGTAGCTGTTGCGTTTGACATAGTTTCTCATGGCTACACTGCTTTTATCGTAGATGATGGTTCAGACATCATCATAGAGAGTTTGTTTAAAGAAGATGAAAAACAAGATGTTCTTTTTGTTCGTCATGAAACAAATCAAGGAAAAGGTCAGGCCATCATTAGTGGCTTACATAAGGCAAAAGAGTTAGGCTACACTCATGCTCTAAGCATGGATGGCGACGGACAACATTTAGCTTCACAAGCAGAAAAACTTTTTAGTGTTTATGAAGAGAACAGCATTCTGATAGGTGCTAGAAATTTTAATCTTGATGATGTACCAAATGGCTCTAAATTTGGAAGATGGTTTAGTAACTTTTGGGCTTGTTGGGACACTGGATATGAGATAACTGATTCACTCTCAGGCTATAGAATTTACCCTATAAGCATCTTAAACCTTGACATAAAAACAACACGGTTTGATTGGGAGATGGAAGTTTTAGTCCGCCATGCCGATGCTGGTCGAGTCATAGAAGAAGTTGACATAGAGTGTTATTATCCATCAGCAGAAGATAGAGTAAGTCACTTTAAAAAGTTTGAAGATACTGCGGCCATTGTTTGGGTGCATATCCAAATCCTTCCTTTTAAATGGCCACGATTTATCTTAAAAAAACTAGGTTTAATGAAACGCTAATTATGCAAACAAAACAAAGAGGCAGTGGCTGGAGCATCAAACTTGTTTTTAACCTTTATAAACTTTTTGGCTACAAGTTTATCTACTATCTTATGTACCCTGTCACCTTTTTTTATGCTCTTATCTCTACCAATGTCAAAGAAGCTCTAAGAGATTATTATAAACATATAGGAGTTCCTTTTAACTTTTGGGTTTATTATGAACATCTCAGGATTTTTGCCATTACCATGGTAGATAGATTTATCACCAAAGTAGATAAAGAGAGTTATACTTTTTTATATGATGATAAAGAAACTCCGCTACAAGTTTTTCAAAATGGCACAATTTTACTGCTTTCACACTTTGGAGGATGGGCGGCATCTGCAAGTGTTTCTCGCTCACACAACAAGCTAAACATCGTTATGCAAGAAGCTCTTTTAGACTCTATAAAATCTATAGAAGACGATATAAACGCAGTCTCAAATGTAAATATAATCGACCTAAACCAAGGAACTATCAGAGTCTCCATAGAGATAGCAAACGCACTTATGAAAGATGAGATAGTCGCCATCATGGGAGATAGAGCTTCAAACGATAAGGCAACTGTTGGTGTTAATTTTTTTGGACAAAGCGCAAACTTCAACAAAAATCCTTTTCAAATCGCTTATAAAATGGACAAGCCCATCATGGTTTACTTTGTGATTTATAAAAGCATACAGACTTATAAAATCGAGTTTATTAAAATAGATATGGACAAAACAAAAAAAGAAGAACAAGCCATCCAAAAAGCAATAAAAACTTATGTAAAATTTTATGAAAACATATTACAAGAACATCCGAATCAGTGGTTAAACTTTTACCATTTTTGGCAAAAAAAAGTTTAGTATGTTTCCTCTTCTTTATCTTTTAATTTTAGGGCTTGCTTATTATTTTGACCAAGTTACAACTGTTTGGTTTCTTCCTGTTCTTGTTTCAGGTTTTTTCTTTGTTTTATTTGTAAATGCTCACCTAAAGAACAAAAAACTAATCTTACAATACACACAAAAGTTTTACAAACAAGAGCTTACGCAAAAAGAGCAAGAGTATTTAGCTAAAGGCGATGCTTATTGGATGTTTGTAACACTTTTAAATACTCTCTTGCAACTTCTCTTTGGTTTGGGCGACAACCATGTTCTATGGCTTATTTACAGTTCTATTGGTTGGTACATTCTTTTCTTTTTTGCTTTAGCTTTACAAGTAATCTATGGTAAAATTAAACATGTATAAAATTTTATTTACTCTTTTTATTTTCTCTACATCTATGTTTGCTCAAAGCTTTCATTTTCAAGAAATCCGTTACAACAATGCTCTTGATAAATCAAAAACACTAGAGGGCAACATCTCATTTGTAAAAAATGGACTCTTGATTGATTATACCGATAAAAAGCAGTCACTTCATTACATAAACGCAATACTTGAGCATACAAAAGATGAAAAAATAATAACACTTGATGAAAAAAACGCTCAAAGAATAAAAGAGTATTTTGACATACTGATATTACTTCATGATGCTGATGAAAAAAAACTAGAAGAAGATTTTATAGTAGAGAAAGATGCCCAAACACTTCTACTCACTCCAAAAACAATTATTAAAAATTTTATAAAAAAAATTAAACTCACAAAAGAGAAAAACGAGCTTAAATCAGTACAACTTATTTTAAACAACGGTGACCTTATCACCATAAATATCAGTAATGAAATATCTTAATTATATTCTCTTACTGGCACTTTTAGTTAGTGCATTTTTTCTCAAAGAACATCTACATATCTCAACAAACTTGGCTTCACTTTTTGCACCAAAAGAGAAACTCCAAGAGTTAAATATCGCTAACAAACTTGGCTACTCTAACGATATTCTCATCGCTGTTAAAGGTTTTGAGTATAGTGCTAAAACAACAGTCAGAGAATTAACGAAAGAGTTACAAAAACTAGAACAAGTAACAAGTGTACAATCATCTTTAGCACCATCTTTAGAGTTACAGTTGTACTTCAAAACTTTTTATCCACTCCTTAGTGACTTTAACCATACAAAGCAAACGCAGCTGAGTATACATCAAACTTTGCAAGAGTTATACGACACACAATTTTCTATCTTTTACACTCCAATCAATGCAAACGACCCTTTAGGACTTTTTAAACTTCCATCAACACAAAAACTAAAGCAAGGAAGTTATGGCTACATCTTACGAGTAAAAACTACCGTTTCAACTTCACAAATCTTAGAAGCTACACAACTCTACGAAGTAGTTAAAAGCATTTTAAAACCCTATCCTAATGTTATCTCTTTTGCTCCATTTTACTATACGGTTGAGAATAGTCGTGCTATCAAAAAAGATGTACAACTCATCATCGTTCTCTCTACTGTAGTGCTTCTTTTTATCTATTTTATTTTACTAAAAAACATCAAACTTTTACTTCATACTCTCATAACACTTGGCTCGTCTATGCTCTTTGCTACACTGACAAGCACTCTTCTTTTTAAAGAGTTTAACATACTCTCTTTAGCATTTGGCATGAGTATCACCGCTGTAAGTATTGACTATCTTTTACACTACTATTTTCATCATTTTTATAGTTCTTCAAAACGAGTAGAAAAAAATGTCTTGTATGGTTTTTTAACAACTGCCACTGCGTTTGGGCTTTTTTCTTTTATAGAGATTCCACTTATTGCACAGATTAGTTCTTTTACTTTGCTCTCTTTATCTTTTGCTTATTTAGTTTTCACCTTTGTGTTTCCTCATCTAAACATTCCAGCTTATCAAGAGCAAAAACATCAGACTTTAACTACTCAAAAAATCTCCGCTTATTTTGTCTTTTCGCTTTCTCTAGGGCTTTTTATCTACACTGCGTTTACACTCAAACTCGATACAAATATAAGGCATTTAGATTATCAAAACCTTAACCTACAAAAAGTAGAACAAACTTTCAAAGAATCCAATACAAACAGACTTTACCCAAAAATAGTACAAGCAAACTCTTTAGAAACACTTGTTTTTCACCTTCACTCTCTCAATACTTCCCCCTTTTTACTTTCACAAAAAGAGTGTAATGAGAAGAAAAATATTCTTAAAAATTATGATTTTTTAACACTAAAGCAAACTCTTCATCTTGAAGCTAAAAACATAGGTTACAAGCCAACATATTTTGACAATGCTTATGATTTTGCGATGGAACTTCCTGAGTGTAAAGCAGTAACTGTTGATGATTTTAAAAGATTTGGTTTATCCCTTTATCAAGAAAAAAACATCTACTACACCTTAGCACTTATAGACAATCCTGACAAAGCATTGAGTATAACTTCCATACTCAAAAATGCCACAAAAGATATGTACAAAGAACTGATGCAATTTTCTTTTTATGTAGTTGGGATTATCATCATACTTTTAATCATAAGTGTCAAGAGAAAGTTTATTTATGCACTGAATTATATTTTATTTCCTGTTGGGGTGACACTTTTCATCCTTAGCTTTTTAGGCTCACTAAATCTCATGCACTTTTTCTCACTTATCATCCTTATCGCCATTGGCATTGACTATGGAATTTATATGGCAAATTCACATCAAAAACAGCGAACAAGCCTCGCTATAAACTACTCACTCCTTAGTAGCTTTGCTGCGTTTGGTGTACTTGTTTTTAGTTCTATCACCGCTCTTTACTCCATCGGGCTTACCATTAGTTTAGGTCTATTTTTTATTTTTATTTTAACAAAGCTTATGAAATGATTTTTGAGTTTATCCATAAAAACAGAGATAAAGAAATCATATCTCTTGATGCTGCATTTGATGTATCGCCACAATGGATACAACTAGATACAAGCAGTAAACGCAACTTCATTACAAGTTTTATCCCTGCGTTTAGAGATAAACAAAAGATAGTTTTGCTCGATAAGAACCATAAACAACTTCAAACTTTTTATGAAAATAATGACATTAACAAACTGACAAATATAGACAAATTTTTGCAACTGCTTTTCTTCACTTCGGGAAGTAGCGGTTTTCCCGTTGGAGCATTTAAAACACAAGAAAATCTTTTATCCGAAGTCATGGTTTTAAAAAAGCTTATCACACAAATGCAGGATATAAAAAGAGTTGTAGTAAGTGTTCCTTTTGTTCATATTTACGGTATCTTGGCAGGTTTATTGTTGCCTCTGTACTTGGATGATGTAACTCTTGTGGTTAAAGATGACTTTTTACCTTATGAGCTTTTAGAAGAAGCTTCAAAAGAAGATACTTTAGTGGTTACAACTCCTGTTTTTATAAAAGCACTTGCTCGTTTACAGATGCAAGTTGATTTAAGTAAAACACTTTTTATCTCTTCAACTGCACCACTTTCATTTGAAGATGTAGAGAGTTTGCAACAAAATTATCAAACTAATATCATTCAACTTTTTGGTTCTACTGAAACGGGAGGCATAGCTTATAAACATAATCTCGATACAGAGTGGTCACCACTAGAGAGAGTAAAAATCAGTACAGAAAATGACAAACTCTCAGTTTCATCCCCTTTTGTATCCCCTTTTCTTTTACAAAATACTCTAAAAAAATTGCAACTACCTTTTACTACAGAAGACATTGTAAAGATAAAAAATGAAAAGTTCACTCTGCTTGGAAGAAGTAACAAAATCATAAAAATAGCAGGAAAACGCATCTCTAGTACACTTTTAGAAGCAACTCTTGAAACTCTTGAGAGTGTAGAAATAGCCGTTATAGAACTTGTATATAAAAAAGAACTACTGAGAAGCGAACAAGTTCTCATCACTCTTCAAGCAAAAGAAGTGATAAGAAAACAAGCTATAAAAGATAAAATAAGTGAATGCTATGGAGTTCTAACCATCCCATTTAAAGTTGTATATGTTAAAAAAATCAACCGCTCCGCTATGGGGAAGAAGATACTTTTTTAAACTACATACCGCTTAAAGCTTTTTTAACATTATCATCAGCCATAGTAATATTCCATACAGGTTCCCAAACAACTTCAACTTTTACTTCTTTGATATTTGCCATCTTTTGCACTGATTCTTTTACCCACTGTTGAATCACTTGGTGCATTGGACATGCTTTTGTTGAGAGAGTCATAACAACTTCTACATTTCCCTCTGCATCACACTTTGCCTCGTAGATTAATCCCATTTCAACAAGATTAAATCCAACTTCAGGATCTATAACTGTTGAAATTGCTAAAAATAATTCTTCTTTTGTATACATTTAAACTGCCTTAAAATTTATCATATAAAACATACTTCTTACAAAAGCTAGTGCCCCTACTACTAAAAAAGAGGCTCCTGCGTTTATAAATATGTTACTTTTTAAAAGGATAGCTAGAGTAACTATAACCACCCCTACACTTGAAAATACAAACTGTGCTTGTGAACTTCTTCTCGGTACCATATCTGCTAACATTGGTACTTTTTGTTTTCCCACAAGTGGAGAAAATCGTTCAAACCAAACTAAAAATGGAATAATTTTATAGATATGTCCTGAAATAATAAATCCAAAAAATCCAAAAAACATAAGCCATCCAGAAGCCATTAAAAATTGCTCTTGTTGTGTAAAAAGATAGAGAGTTCCGAGTAAGAGTGATACCAGCATTGACATAAAAGCAAATACCATAGAGATGGCATAAATATCATTCTCTTTTCTTGGTCTAATTTTATAAATATGTGCTATAAGATAAAAATAAACAAGCATCGAAACAAATGAAAAGCCATATCCTAAATATTCAATCCATTCTAGGTAAATCATCGAAGAAACTACTACAAACACAACACCCAAACTCATCATAGTTATAGAGATTGTTAAAGGTTTCATCGAAAAGTCATGAGAGAGTGTAAACATGGGTATAAGGACTAAAGAAAGCCCCATAATAGTAATGGAAATATATCCACCAATCACCAAATATACATGAGCATGAAGAAGTGATGCAATATCTAGTTCTATTGTTCCAGCATAACTTAGAGCCATTAAAAGACCAAAGATTATGCCAAAAAACAAAAAAGTGTTTGCGATTAAAACACTATTCATTATTAAAGTAAGTTTTTTTACTTTAAAGATAGTGAGAAAAATCTCCCCAACAAATATCAGCATAGAGATAAACACAACCATGCCACCAAAGGGGAGTAATGCAGGCGACCAAAGAAACCCAAGTGCCATTAGTAAAGTTCCTATGAGGAGCAAAGGCCAAATAGCATAAAAAAGTTCCACCCCAAAATGTCCTACTTCTAAAACTACAGGAACAAGTTGTGCCATCGCTCCAAAAATAGTCATCATTACAAAGCCGAGTAAAAAAAGATGTACAAAACTAATCACTTCAGGATTACTAAAACTTAAGTTATCTACAGAAAAGGCAAATACTAAAAAAGACGCCAATAGATAAAATAAGCCCCCTAAAATAAAAAAGGGAGCAATAAGTTTAAATGGAGGGGCAAAATCTTGCGATATGGGTGTCATCTATCTTAATCTTAACCGTGACAAGAAGTTTGTGTCAAATCAGAATCAACACCAGCATCTACATTAGTAAATGTTACTCTTACAAGTCCACCATCTATCTTTTCATCAGTATGTGAAATATCAGCTTTAAGTTTACCAAAAAGACCACCTGGCATTTTATGATTAATCATAACAAGTTTATCATTTGTGTTTTTGATTAAAGCTAAACCACTCATTGCATTAACCATTGGATGAGGAGGTCCTTCTTTTGAAGTATCGAAGTAATAAGTATTTTCACCATCTTTGGCTAATTTATAAAAATCAACCGTTGCTCCATCTACTTCTATTTGCACTGCTTCTTGAGGTATGTTTGTCATATTACAATCCTTTTATTTATCTTATAATCGAAATTGTAATAAACTTTCAAAAAATGAGCTTGATTTATATCAACAACAGAGCTTAATCGTAAAAGAAAGTGAGACTCTCTTTATCTACTATCTTATATTGGCTTGATTTTTTTGTTAAAAAACCAAGTTTAATAAACTTTTTAAAAATACGGGAAAGAGTTTCTGGTGCCATGTGGAGAGATTTTGCCAACTCTGTATGTTTTAAAGTGAAAGCCTCTTCATGCTCACAGATATATTTTGCGACTCTTGATGTCGAATCAAGCACAACATTTAAAGCAATCACATCTTCTAAAACTTTGATTTTACTTGAGAGCGATTTAAAAAAATTAAATGCAATATCAGGATTTGTTAAAAAATTATTTTTAAATTTTTCAAAATCTATTTGTAAAACAGAACCATCACTTTCAAAAGATGCTGATGCTGGATAAGGTAATCCTTCAAAAACAACCCTTTCAGCAATAAGCATTTTTGGTAAAAATCGGTGCATAATCACTTCATTATTTTTGTTATCAGTTTTGTAAACTTTTAACATGCCCTCAAGTAAAAGAGTAAGATGCTTTGGCATATCTTTTTCAAAAAAGAGAATTTCATCTTTAGCAAAGTTTTTTTTATAAGAAAAAGATGCCAATACTTCCAATTCTTGTTTTTCGAGATTATCAAAAAAATGAACTTCTTTTAAGTCTTCTAATACACTCATGCTCGAACCTGCCCACTACCATAAATCTTAAACTTATAAGTAGTGAGCCCCTCTATACCCATTGGTCCACGTGCATGAAGTTTATTTGTACTTATGCCCACTTCTGCACCAAAACCAAAAGCACCACCATCGGTAAAACGAGTGCTTGCATTTACATATACTACAGCTGCATCTATAGCATTTAAAAAAGTTTCTGCTGCTGAAATATTTTCAGTTATGATAGCCTCCGAGTGTCCTGAAGTAAACCTTACAATATGCTCTATCGCACCCTCTACTCCACTAACTACTTTTATGTTTAATATGTTGGCTAAGTACTCAGTATCATAATCTTCATCTGATGCATGTTTTACTTCTATGATAGCCTGCGTTTCTAAACACCCTTTTAACTCTGTATGTGCCGCATCAAACGCAGCCTTTAGTCGTGGCAGTGCTGTTGCTGCGATAGCACGGTCGACTAAAAGTGTCTCCATAGCATTACAAACCCCTGGACGTTGTACCTTTGCATTGATAGCGATTGCAATGGCATTGTCAAGTTTTGCATCTTTATCTATGTAAGTATGGCATTGTCCTTTGTCATGTTTTACTACACTTACAGTTGCATTATCACTCACATGTTTGATAAGCCCTGCTCCACCACGAGGAATAATAAGGTCAACATACTTATCCATTTTTATAAGCTTATTTACACCCTCACGAGAAGAGTCTGGAATGAGAGCTATAAGTGCACGTGGAAGTTTGTTTTTTTCTAAAACATCTTGGAGTACATTTGCAATAGCTTTGTTTGAGTTTTCAGCCTCTTTTCCGCCTTTAAGCACACAAACATTCGAGCTTTTAAAACAAAGTGCTGCTGTGTCAGAGGTGACATTTGGACGAGACTCATAGATAATTCCAATCACGCCAATAGGAATACTCACTTTCTCAATTTTAAGTCCATCTTCTGTAATCCAACCCTCTAAAATACGTCCAACAGGCTCTTTTAAAGCTGCAATCTCTTCAACAGCTACAGCCATCCCCTCAACTCTTCCCTCATCCAAAAAAAGTCTATCCATCAATGCGGATGTCAGATTGTTTTTTTTACCATCGCTCATATCTTTAGCATTTTCTTCTAAAAGTACCAGTGTGTTTGCTCTAAGAGCTTGTGCCATTTCTTTAAGTATACGATTTTTCTCTTTACCACTTAAAGTGTTTAAAACTCTACTTGCTGATTTTGCTTCTTGCAAAAATTTTTCCATTATTCTTCCTCCCTTTCTTACTTGCGTTATAATATCATAATTTAATTAAGGAATTTTAATGAAGACAATTACTTTTATAGGAAATGGCAATATGGCATTTAGTATTGCAGAGGGTTTAAAAAATGATTATAAAATAGAAGTTGTTGGAAGAGATTTGAAAAAGCTTGATGCATTTGAAAAAAAACTTGGTGTACCTATTGGAAAATATCTAATGGATGGTTTTTATATAGAAGATAGAACTTTGATGTTTTGTGTAAAACCTGCCAACGTTAAAGAAGTTGGAGCAAAACTCAAAGGAAAAGCGAAAGTAGTTTACTCAGTTCTTGCTGGAACATCTCTTGAAAAACTTCGTACCAACATCAACACAACTGCAGTTGTAAGAACTATGCCAAATCTTGCAGCAAGTGTGCAAAAGTCAATGACAACATTAACAGGTGATATAAATTTCAAAGAAGAAGCCCAAGAACTTTTAGGTGCTATCGGCGATACAAGGTGGTTAGCAAGTGAAAAAGAGATAGACATCGCTACAGCCTTAGCTGGAAGTGGTCCTGCATATCTTGCTCTTATAGCAGAAGCTTTGACAGATGGAGCAGTAAAACAAGGTCTTAAACGCGATGATGCTATGGCGATTATGCGTGGGTTATTTGGTGGTTTTGGCAAACTTATACAAGATATACATCCGGCAATACTTAAAGATGGTGTCATGAGTCCAGGTGGAACTACTGCTGCTGGTTATGGGGCTTTAGAAGATGGAAATGTAAGAAGTGCATGTATAAACGCAGTCGAGAAAGCCTATCAAAAGGCTACTCAACTATAATCTTTAGCTTATTGCTAAGATTATCCAAAGCACACTTGCTGATATAGTAACTGCATATACTAATTTCCAGTGGGCTGTTTTATCATTCACAATCTCTGTGGATGCTATAGTCTCATTCATATTTAAATCTTTTTCCTCTTCTTCTATTTCTGTTGGAGTTATTGTCTGTGTTATTTCTATTTTTTTTAAAGTTTCAAAATAATCATCAACTTCTAATTCGTGTAAATTATTTATCTTGTTTTGGAGTCTTTTCATACGAAAACTTCCATTATTTACCGAGTTATCATAAAGTTGATTAATTTTGTTTTGTAGTCTATCGATTGAACTTGTATCAATCTTTTTTTTAAAACTTATTGTGTATTCCATAAGTCAAAACCTCTATTAAATTAATCTATTGTTATAATAAACATAAAATTATACAATATATTTAAAAGTATCTTCCTTAACTTTTACATCTAAATCAAGAAGTGAAAGAGGTAAACCAAAAGCTTCTACTTTTACATAATCTTTATAAGTGACTAAAAGAGAGTCTGATTTATCTTTGTATAAGATGTTCTCTAGCTCCTCTTTTATAAAAGAGTGATGATCAGGAAAGTAGTTTTTACTTACTACTTCTGGTAAAAAAGTATCAAGTCTTTGCGGTCTTGCAATAGCTGTAACTAGAGACATTTTTTGAGTTTCATTTTTAAGTGTCACTTCTCGTTCAAAATCCACATCTTCTTTTAAAACTATGGCTTTTTTATCCTTCCAAAGTCTCTCACGAAAAGGTCCAGCAGGTAAACATGAGTTGTTTTTACTTTTTACATCTATGAGAAAATCTACTTTTTTAATGTCATGTTTTGAGTAAGCATCATCTAAAAAAATTATCTCTGCTCCCATCGATTTAGCTTGGAGTATTGCTTTTTTTCTATCTTCACTTACTATGACTAGGGCATTTGAGAGTTTTTTTGCATAAATCATCGCTTCATCACCACTTATTTTTACATCGCAAAGTATCTTTTTTGTATCTTTAACAACATATAAACCTTGTGATTCTCGTCCATATCCACGAAGTACTATCGCTGCGTTTGAGTACTCTTTTGCTAGTGCTGTTACAAGTGGCGTTTTTCCACTACCGCCAACATTTAGATTGCCTACACTTATAATTTTGATGCCAAAATCTTCAGCACTTTTACTCTTAAAACGCAGATACATCACAAAACAGTAGAGCCAACTTAGAGGTAAAAGAAAAAAGGAGAGGAGTTTTTGAACACTATTTGGGTTGTAAAAGTATTTCTCAACCCAAAAAACAAGTGCTGATTTCAAGATAGTTTAAACTTTTGTTTTCGCTATTTTTTTCACTTGGTCTATGACCGTTTTCACATCTTTATCTTCCATACTTGCATAAATAGGCAAAGATAAAACCTGCTGATAAGCACGAAGAGCAACAGGAAAGTCATTCACACGGAGTGCATACTTTGTTTTATAGTATGTTAGTAAATGTAAAGGCACATAGTGAAGTCCTGTTCCGATACCTTTTTCTCTTAAATAATCGATCGAATTCCATCAGATTGGATGAAATTGAAAAATTACATTTCATCCAGTCTCATGGGATTCAATCGATTCAAATTTAATTCGAACTCGAATTAAATTTGAATCGGTCGAATGCAAGCGTA
>FLOH01000407.1_pt1 | contig 97889 bp, 79 predicted proteins | sample 756751 | NCBI WGS metagenome assembly FLOH01 (sample SAMEA4026879, study PRJEB14308) | marine metagenome | biome: coastal water; material: water | depth 74 m
CCTCCAGCTCCTGAAGTCATCTTACCGGATGTGGTGGTTAAACAAAAGAACTTTATTAATTGAATATTAACAAAAACTGGGAAAAGTGTAACTTTGAAGGTGGTCCAATCTATGGGGGCAGATCAGGGTGAAGTGGATTGGAAAAAAATCACTACACCCATCAGGGGTAAATACATCCTATGTTCATAAAAGATGTTATCTTGTAGCACAAATATACTCCATACACCACCTGGAATTGTAAATAAAACAAACCATAAAATTCCAACTGCGGACCATCTGGTTAGGTGTTTTATATTGTAAATAATTATTGTAATCATCAACAAAAATACAATCAGGTATAATAAAGGGGTGTCTTCATAATATGGTATAATTTGTTGAAAGTAAGGTGAGATGGATTTTCCAATTGAAATGATAAATAAGTTTAGTAGATCATAAAATGGCGAAAAAGAGCTCCACATTTTAACGGAGATATCATTACCCCCGGCAGTCAATCTGCAAAACGTCCAGAATCCCAAAATGAACACATAAATAGGTAATAGTTTTAAATAAAACACACGAATCTTTTGTCGGTGAAAATTCCATATTATGAAAAAAGTAATAACGGGGATAAAAACAGCACTTTCCTTTGTAAAGATGGCTAACAGAAAGGAAAATACGTGAATAATAAGGATGCTCGTTTTATTATCTTTAATGTACTCAAGCACAGTAATAACTGTTGAAAGTACAAAGATAGATAATAGAATATCGTTTCTTCCCGGGATCCATGCGACTGAATGAATATGGATTGGGTGAATTGCAAAAAGCAGGGACAAAGCAAAAGTTTTTCCAGATTTTCCGGCAGTGATTACTAATAGATGGAAAAGCAGAAGTGTCGCTATTATATGTAAAATTAAATTAGTCATGTGAAACACCACAGCCCTGCCATCCCCAATAATAGCATCTATCATAAAAGATACGATTAGTATGGGTCGATAAAGGTTTATATGATAATTTTGAGAAAGTGCATTGATCAAGTTGGCTGGGTCTCTCAGCCAATCAAGTCGGCTTGTGATTAAAACTGGGTCATCCAGAGGAGAAAAACCAAACCCAAGAATTCGCGAATAATATAGTGTAATCACGAATGCCAAAAAATAATAGGGTACATTGTCCTTCAATAATTGAGATTTTAATTCCAGCAGAAAATTATTCGAACTTACGATGAATTTATTCATCAATGGGTCGCCCGGATTTGATCTGGAATATTTTCTCTCTTAATAATTCATCCTCTGGTAACATTACATTCGCCTGTTCGAAATCCACCAATGCCTTTTCCGTTTCGCAGATTGATTCTAATGCCAACCCCCTGTTATAGTAATAATCGGCATTTTCGGGTTCAAGATTAATAGCATTGTCAAAATCATCCAAGGCTAATGGTAGCTGTTTAATGATCACATATGCAATCGCACGGTTAAAATGGGCATTTCCATCTTTTGGGTTCATTTTTATAGCAATTGTGAATAACTCGATCGACTCGCTGGTTTGACCCAAATTCAGTTTGATCTGTCCGTAATTACTGTAAACCCAAGGGATATACGGATTAATTTCAAGTGCAGAGGTATATTCCTTTTCTGCAGTATCATAATCACCAATATTTTGATATTCATGTCCTCGCATACTATGGGATCTTGCAAGCGATGGAGATTCAGCAACCGCAGAATCCACAAAGCTAAGAGGACTTCGATATCTGATAAGTCTATCAACAGAAGAAATCAGTAATAGAAAAACCAAACATGAAAGTGTAATTAATTTGGCTCTGCTCGAGACAAGGGATATTTTCCCCCATTTCAATTGTGAAATACTAATTAAAATTCCAATTAAAGGAATATAAGATCGATGCTCGTAATACTCACCGATTCTGGAAAAAATGCTCCAAACAATGGTTGGTGTCATAAATAAGATATACCATACGATTCCAAACCAAAATAATTTCCTATTTCTTTTTTTAATCACCATCGTAACGATGATGAAAATGGTTAATGCAACAATACCTGGTAATATGGTCATATCAGCAATGTCTGGGAGTACGGAATAATTGTAAGGAATAAATAATTTTCCGAAGTAATTAATAAAGGCAATACCGAAATTTTGGATACTATCCAACAATCCTGTAAATTTGAGTGGATAATCAGTGGTGACTACAAAACTGCGCAAAAGAATTGCAAACCCAGATGATATGACCCATCCGATACTCAACATTTTCAATTTCTGCCTATCACGATTTACCAGGGTCGCATGGATTACCAGCAAAATGGGGATAACAATAGCAGTTTCTTTGACAAAGAATGAGGAAAAAAGAAAGAAAAAATGAAGATATAAGTATCGTTGTTTTGAAGAATTCAACGCGGTTAAGTAGGCGATAATTATCAAAAGTAAATTAATAGCCAAGAGGATATCATTTCTTCCTGATATCCATGCAACTGCATGTACATGTATCGGATGCAATGCAAAAATGGCTGTGAGAAGGAGAGCCGTCTTTTGTGTTGCCGTAAAGTACAAGAATAATCTGAAAACAAGCAGTATCGCTATGAGATGAAAAAGGATATTAGATATATGAAAAGTCGAAGGGCTTTGATTTCCTAAAATGGTATCGATCATAAATGTCATGTATAGTAAGGGCCGGTACAAACTGGTAACCAGATCTTTGTATAGCGGTGTCGTAAAAATATCCCACAGGTTAGTGATATCTCCAAGATAAGGTAGCTTGCTTTGAATAATATCGGTATCATCAAGTGGTAAAAAGGGGAAGGTGGCTGAATAAATATATAAAGCGATCGTGCCTAAAATAATTAGAATTAACCCTAAAGACTGCTCGTTTGTTTTACTCATGGTCTATTCAGGTTTGTGAAGATGATAAATAATTTGGCCAAGGATGTCCTCGTTTACAACTCCACCAGTCTCCTCAACAAGGATTTGGTCTGCAAGAGCAGCTTCATAATTACCGATAATAAAGTAAGCAGCGCTTCGATTATGATAGGCGAAAGAATACGAAGGATTATACTGAATAGATCTGGAGAAATCTTCAATCGCATCACCGAATTGTTTGAAATTGAGATAGAGTAGTCCCCGATCGTTATAATATTGGCTATTTGAAGTATCTAATTGAATAGCCTCATTTAAGTCACTCAATGACATTTGCAGGTTTTCAAGATGTCTGTAAACACCTGCTCTATTGAAGTATGCTTGTGCATTTTCCGAATTCAATCTTATCGAGGTATTTAGGTCGTGAACAGCGTCAATGTATCTCGAGTTATTTTCATAGGCAAGCGCGCGTTTCAGATAAATTTCTGATTGTGTTGAATCCAAAATTAACGATTTTGTATAAAATGGAATTGCATCCTCAAACTGTTCGCTTTTGGATAGAATATCTCCCCTGAATTCATTTGCAAATGGCATCGATGGAGATTCTTCCGATATTGCCTGTGAATAATTTTCATGGTTTTTATACACATCCACTCGAACGAAAGTTTTGGTGAAGTAAGTAATTGGTATCAATACAGTCGCTAGTAATGCAATTGGTTTCCAACTTATTAGCTGTGGAGTATTGATTTGTGATAAGATCAGAAGAAAGCCCAATAGAGGAATGTACAATCTGTGTTCATAAGTATAACCGATACCAAAACAGGATACCCATAATTCAGGGATGATCATAAACAAGATCAACCAAAGTCCACCAAATAGAGCTTTTTTTTGATCTTTGACGCCCAGATAGAGAAGGGTGGAAATTACAAAAACGGTAAAGATCACTCCGGGTATTGGGTTGATATCCAATAAATTTGGTGACACATATTGTCTGATTGGAAACACGAGTCTTTCAAATGTGATTGAAAAAATTATTGCCAGATTTCCCACGATTTTAGTCATAGGCTGTATATCAAGTTGCTGGGGATTATCCAGTATCGAAAGTCTAACCAATATCCAGGTAAATGTGATTGATCCCCATCCAATAATGAATCTCCAATTGGGGAATTTTCGATTATTATTAGAATAAATATAATAATAAACCAATGCCATGATGGGAATTACTATAGCATTTTCCTTCGTCAATAAGCTGAGCCCGAACCATAAATAATGTGCCGTCAACCAGATCGGTTTGTTTGTCTCAATAAAATATATCCAGCAAATAAAACTGGCAATTACAAAAATTGCTAACAATGAATCGTTTCGACCGGGAATCCACGCAATCGCAGATAAATTAATAGGATGGACCGTGAAGATAATTGCAAACCAAAATGATGATCCCACAGTAAGTCCAAATTTCAAAAATAGTTTATAGACTAGCATGGAAACAATGACGTGAATGACAACATTCGTGATGTGAAATGATATCGCAGAACCACCACCGAACATGGCATCAATCATAAAGGACGTTATTAGTATAGGGCGATAATAAAACTCACCAATTCCAAAATACAGTGGTTTGGTAAATATGGGAAAAATATTACGGAAATCTTTCAACCAGTCTAATCGAGAAACGATCAATATGGAGTCATCCAATGGGGAAAAATCATATGTAACCGTTTTGATATAGGTTATTAGACTGATAACTATAATCCAGTAAAACGGTCGGTTTCCGGTAATGAATATCCGATTCATCTGCTTTGAAACATGTCCGAAAGTGTAATTCAATTTCCGCATTTTTGAAGTACAGATTCCTTAAAGTTAGGATGTACCTGACCACCTAAAGTTTCGATATGCAGTATACCGGCTTTTGCTTTCTCAAATTCATGTAACATGAAGTAGGAGACACTTCTGTTATTTAACATATTAATGTCGTTTGGTTGATATCTCAAACCTTCATCGAAATCGGTGATTGATTTTTCATATTCCTGGATTTTCTGATAACAGAAGCCCCGTTCATTCAAAAACATTGAATTTTCTGGTTCAAGAGTCAACGCGGTTGTTATATCCGGGATAGCAGACAAATAGTCTCCTTGGTCCCGATAAATAAGGGCTCGGTTAAAAAATACATCGGGAAAATCAGGATGTTTTTCGATGTGTAATTCATAATTCTCCAGTGCTTTTGAATAGTATTCCATCCGTTGGTAGCAATTTCCTATGGCATAGTACAATTCATCCTCATCGTGATTAGGGATCAAATCAATTGCTTTTGAATAGTGATTCACAGCCGCTAGAAATAGTTCTGCTTCTACTAAGGCATCTGCTCTTAATGCATATGCTTGCCATTGAGAAGGTGCTTCTATGACAACACTAAATGTAAATATATCTTTATCTCTGTAAACCTGAATTCTGTAAAAGGATTTAACACCTAAAATAAATATTATTAGAGTAAGCATGAGCCATAAATATTTTCGATAATATCTTATCCATTCAGGGATTTGAAGTTGTGTGATAAAAATCAAGAGACCCACAAAGGGGAGATAGGTTCGGTGTTCATACGACACGCTTAATCCGAACACGGTACCCCACAGAAGTGGGATGATGATGACAAATATAAAGAATGTAATTCCCCAAATCGCAAGTCTGTAATTTTTCTTTTTAAGGAGCATCGCGATTACTATAAATAAAGCAGTCGCTATAAATAGTGAGATCATGGGTGTGTCTGCTGTATTTGGCATCAAAGAGAGGTTTCTGGGGAAAAAGACTTTTCCCATGTATAATATAAAGTTCATCACAGTGTTGGTGAAAATCTGTTCACGAAATGGTAGCTCCGTGAAGTCACCCTGTGGTGAGGACCTCATCCATAACCAAAACAATGTTATTACTGCCCAAATTACAGATTGAAGTCCCAGTTTCTTCCGTTTTACACTCGGGAATAATATAATATATGTTATAATGAGTGGTGGAATTACGACAGCATTTTCTTTTGTAAATAGCGCAATTCCATAGAGCAGGAAATGGGCAACCAACCAACGGTTTGAATTCAAATTTAAATACTTCAAATAAGTAATCAAAGAAGCAATAAGAAAAATGGCGAGAAGTGAGTCATTACGAGCGGGTATCCACGATGCTATAGATACATTCACAGGATGAATTGCAAAAATTATCGTACAGATAAATGCAGTTTTACGTTCAATTTTCAACAACAATAAAAACTGGAAAACCAATAATACTGCAATTAGGTGATAAAAGACATTGCTGAGGTGAAACGAAAATGGTGAACCCTGCCCGGTTATTGCATCTACCATAAAGGTTAATTCAAGTATAGGTCGGTATAATAGTGCGGCATTCGCCATTTCTAACCGTGATGTAAAAACCTTACCGATAGTATGAAAATCTTGCAATTCCTCCATCCTGGATTCGATAAGACCTGGGTCATCTAGGGGTGAAAATGAAAAGAATAATGTTTGGAAATAGAAAAGGTATATAATGAATGTTAACCATAAAACTGGTCTAATCCCATTTAAGAAAATTCTATAAAATAATGTGTTGTTGTTCATTTCGTGTTTTTAATTTGTCGAATATTACAGAAACTTCAAGCAATAATAGATAAATATACCATATTTAAAATTATGGAAATTTCTCCTCGGATATATTTAAGTTAAATCTAAGGGAATAATACCTTTGAAGTCGTGAAAAATAATTTTAAAATATTGAATAAGGAATTGATCTTTACAGATGCATTAGCCGACTGTTTTACTACAATTAATTTGAAAGTAAATTACTAATTTGAAGAAAGATACTCAAAATAGGATTCCCCCTAAAGCGGACTTCCCGTATTCTGTTATTTCAGTTAATTTTCTGATTATCGTTATATTGTTCATTATTTTTTTCTATTATCCCAATGCATTGGGTGAGGATTTGTATTATCATCTAAAAATTGCTTCCCTGATTAAGGGATCAGGACTATCGGTTATCCAGGATATGCGGTGGTTCCAATTGACAACTTGGAGCCAGTATCCAGCAGATTTGTCACTGGGTTTCCACCTGATACTCGTTCCTCTCCTAACATGCTTTAGTCCCATAGTATCTATGAAAATACTGGGGATTACTCTCATATTATTGTTCGTGAATATTTTTTACTGGATTCTCCATTCTGATGGGGCAAAAGTGAAACCCTTGTGGATATTTTTGTTGTTATTCGTTTCCACTTTTTTTCTATACCGACTTGCAATTGTTCGACCATTTATAATTTCCATCTCATTCTCCTTATTGATTTTTGCCAGTTTGATAAAGGGAAAAAAATGGCTTTTCATCCTGACTTGTGTCCTGTATCCTTTTTTTTATACTGGGTGGCTGCAGATATTTATCCTGCTATTTTTCTGGATTGCTTCTCAACTACTAATAATTCGGAAGTTCCGCGACCTTTCTCTGATCCTTATTGCGATGATATCCGTTGCTGCTGGATTAATTCTTCGACCGGATTTCCCAAATATTTTGTACCTGACTTATCAGCAAATTGTTGACCTGTTGTTTCTGAATTTAAAAGGAATCGATTTGAATGTGGGGATTGGCCAACGAACTGCGGATATTTTCTTCTTTCAGGATAACATTATTGGAATCCTTCTGATGACCATCACATTACTCATGAATTATTTTAATTTTCGGTTCCTTCGCGATGAGATGAAGAAAATCACTTTACTCACTTTGTCGTTGATTACTGTTTTTTACTTTATCTGGTCCATCGAGTCTGTCCGGTTTATCGAGTACTGGATACCGTTTTCTATTCTGTTTTCAGCACTTTCAGTGACATATTTCAGTGATTGTGACCACTGGTCTATGAAACTAATTTTACAGATGAAATCCGGTATCCGAGATAGATGGATATGGAAAGTTATCTTCGTCCTGTTTTTAGTAGCCATCAGTTACCATGGTCCGTTATACGTTTTGAAAAGTATCAAACACTCTAAACCGGTGACAGCATTTCAAGCTGAAGCACAGTGGCTGGCAGAGAATACACTCGAAAATAGTAATGTGTTCATAACATCCTGGGATTCATTTTCAAGATTGTTCTTCTACAATCATCACAACAATTACACAGTAGGTATGGACCCTGTCTTTTTCTACCTTCGTGATCCGGAGCGGTTCTGGCTGTGGCGGAATATCACTGAACACACATGTGTTTCAACTACGCCAATAGACGAATGTCCTGAGGGAATGTCCGAACCTGGCCTCATTGCTGCAACCATCAAATCACAGTTTGATTCGGATTACATTTTTTCAAACAATTACAGTGTCTATTTTCCGTTTGTCATGATGATGGTGAAACATCCCGAAATTTTTCACTTCATTATGTCCGGTGAGGGTTCATTTCTGTTCAGCATAGATCCATCGATTTAAAGATCAATCGGTGATCAACTCCGGTACTTGATGCTGTGACTGGCGAACCGGCTGCAATTTGCGGATCATCCCTGTCAAGCTGGATAATTTTTCGATGGTCACCGTGTAAACACCAAATGCTTCTTCAACTTTTCCCCGAAGGATGAACAGTTTTTCCCAGTTCAGCAGATCGCCATATTGTTGAAATGCTTTGGGAAACATGACACATTCGAAAATGTCGGTTTCATCCTCAAACGTGACAAATTCCATGGCTTCATGCTTCCGGGTGGAAGTAGTCTTCCGTGTAATGTACACGCCGGCAAGATTGATGGTTCTGCCTACCAGTTCCGGGATGTCCCGGGCTTTTCTGATTCGGCCGGCGAAATAGGGGAGGTACCGTTCCAGTGGATGCTGGGAGATGGGGTACCCAAACGAACTGATCTCCAATTTTAGTTTTTCCTCATGGGTCAGCGCTTCTGATACCGATAGCTGGAACGAGTGTTCGTTCGGTTCATCTTGCAGATATGCACATGCCACCCGGAAGGCAATTTCCTTGTGGGAGAGGCTCGGCTCAAGTTCAGCGAAACATCCGGCATTGGTGAGGGCAATGGCATCTGCCAGGTCCATATCCACGCGCATGAGAAAATCATCCAATGACGTGAAATCCCCGGATTTTCGTTCATCAAGTATAGTATCCACGGTTTTCTTTTGGAGGCTACGGATAGCCATGAATCCCATATGGATGTGATCTTTCTGTCCCTGGTGTCCGTAATCACTCCGGTTGATATGAGGGGGAAGGATGATGATCCCGAATCGGCGGGCTTCGCTGAAATAGGCAAAACTTCCGTAGAATCCACCTTGGTTTGTGACCACCGACGCCAGAAACTCTGCAGGATAATGTGCTTTCAGATAGGCGCAGGTGAACGACAGCATGGCGTACGATGCGGAGTGCGGTTTACAGAATGAATATCCTGAAAACGACTCGATCATGCCCCAGAGTGTCAATGCCAACTCTTGCGAATACCCCCGACGCTCCATCCCATGGACAAATTTCTTATGCCAGTGAGGGACGAGATACGCCAGCGACGGACGGGAAATCACCTTCCGTAGGTAATCCGATTCTGCATATCCGAATCCCGCCATGACCCGTGCTGCAGTGGATACCTGCTCTTCGTACACCATGATTCCGTAACTTTCTTTTAGGAATGCCAGATCGGGATGCAGTAATTCCCAAGACTGCCCGTGGATGCGCTCCAGCATCAGATTCGTGTACCGATTTGCCGCCGGTCGAATGATGGATGAATAGATCACCACATGCTCGAAATCCACTTTACCTGCTTTTGCCAAAAGTTGTCGAGTAGCAGGACTTTCGATATAAAATATCCCCATGGTTCTGCCCGCCTTCATCAGCGCCTCGGTTTCAGGGTCGCCTTCCGGCTGAATGGAATGATAATCCATGTATTTGTCCCGATGGAGGCCGATCTGTTTCAGGGTATCCCGCACCACCGCCAGTGACCGATTGCCCAGAATATCAATTTTTAACAGGCCGGAGTCTTCCACCTGATCCTTTTCCCATTCTACGATCTGCACCCCTTTGGGTGCCACCAGCACCGGTACATATTTTCGGATTTCGTCCGGGACAATAATGACGCCACCGGGATGCACCGATGGATACCGAAACGCACCTATGATCTTCTGACTCTGTTCAAGTATCTCTAATAGTGTATCATCCAGATGGATATTTTTGAACCGATTATCTGTTTTTACCCACTGGACCATATCTGCATGATGGCTGTGATATCCGATTCGCTTGGTCACCGCTTTGATCTCCTCGTTGGAAAGTCCGTACACTTTACCCACTTCCCTGATGGCTGATCGGGGCTGCAAAAACACCTGGCTGCACACCATGGCTGTATTTTTGGTGGTGTATTTCTTGAAAATGTACGCCAGAATATCATCTCGTTCATCCCAGGGGAAGTCAATGTCGATATCAGGCATATCCACCCGTTCTGGATGGATGAACCGCTCAAACTGCAGATTGTATTTCAACGGATCCACCTGTGTAATGTACAGGCAGTAGCTCACAATAGACGCAGCGCCGGACCCTCTGCCAATAGTGGCTTTTGTCTGTTGTACGATGTCATGTACTACCAGAAAATAAGGGGCGAATCCCTTATGAACGATGAGGGAGAGCTCATATTCAATGCGCTCCCGGATAGTTTCCGAAATATCGCCATACCGTTTTTTTGCTCCGTCATATACAATATCCTTCAGGCGGGCATTGGCGCCATGGGTTTCCTTCAGACTCATGTGGGGGAAAATAGTGTTCAGATAGGTCCAGTCCGTTTTACACCGATCTGCCAGATACTGGGCGTTGTTGATGGCATCCATACTGTTGGGAAAGAAAGTGATCATCTGTTTTTCGGACCGGAAATAGTGGTGATCGTCTTTATAGTCATTCGGCAACAGTTGTGACAGAGTGGAATTCTTTTCAATGGCGCGGAGCACCTTGTGGGTTTTCTGATCCTCGGGACGGACGAAATACACATCGCCGGTAGCGACGGTTTCCAGCTTATAGGTTTTTGCAAGGATCTTTGCCTGATGTTCAGTGATGCCGGGTCGGAGTTCCACAAACAGTTGAGAGTTGGATATGATTGTGGTAAGCATTTGCAGGGTATGTTCGCGATGCGCTAAAACAAATAGTCCCGTTCGCCGGGATTTCAGCAGAGAAACGATGTCAACGGAAGGATTGTCATGAACATGAGAGATGATGCGGCAGATATTCTCGTATCCCGTTTGATTCTCTGCCAGCAGGATGACGTCATCTGAAGCCGTGATAATATTGGTGCCGGCAACGGGTTTGATACCCGCTTCCCGTGCCTGCTGCACAAACCGGATAAATCCCCAAAGCCCGTTGGTTTCGGTGAGTGCCAGATGACTCATGTTCAATCGCTTTGCCCGCAGCACCAACTCCCGGGGAGATGCCGTTCCCCGCATGGGCGAATAGGTAGAGTGAGTGTTTAAGTGTGCGAACATAAAAAATATGGATGACCTTTATCAGCACGCCAGTGCTGCAAGTGGTTTAATGGCGTTAAATCCGAATTTCGTGCGTATTCTGTCCATGGCGAGAGACAGTGCCCGATCCTCGGACTGGCGGTCATCGAACAGGTTTAACTGATTCGCCGTCAGTTTCAGACGGGCGGCATCAATGAGAACCGACCGGATGCGGTTCCGCCGAGAGTGGGCGTGGGTGAACAGCGTGATGCAGGTATCCGTCACCGATTGATTATCATTGGATCTGACAGTTCCTTTTCGGGTGCTTCGAAAGCCGTCTGTATACTGAACTTCCAGAGAAATGGAGCCGGCAATCTTTTGGCGCTGTCTCAACTGGAAGGCGGTTTGCTCTGCCAGTTCCTGCACCACCGGGCGAAGGATCGTTTCGTCATTTGTATCCGAAGACAGGACTTTTTGCACCATCACATGATCCCGTAATCTGGGCGGTTGTACGATGGAAGTATCCTCACCACGCGCTTCCCTGGAGACCCGTAGAAAATGATCGCCAAACAGAATAGCGCCCGTTTGGTCGTCTGAAGTGATTTCTTGAATCTGACGCACCTGCTGAAGAAACAGAAAGTCGATGATACGTGACACGGGCCTTTCCTGCACCACCGGCAATATACCGGACGATAGGGGAGACAGAAATTGCGGTTCGTATCCTGGCGCCACTTCATTGATCTGTTCGGAAATCACATCGGTGGATATGTGGCTCACCAGCTTATTGGCACTGATACCGATGCGACTGTTCAGACTGGCTTTGAACTGGATCTCCTTGGATATCCGGTATCCCGCCTGGATATGATTTTTGTAGAACGAATGCATGCCGGTCATATCCACGTAGAATCGTCCGATAGCAGCAGGCTCCACTACCGGAGAAAATCCGGTGAGTGTGTGATACACATACCGGTTCATCCGAGTGTATAAACTGGTGTTGTATGGAATCAACTGGGCGCTGTGTGACATCTTTCGCGCAAGGGATATTTTCATGCCGTTGGTTAATCCTTCTTCTTCCGCCTCTTTCGACAGACAGACGATGGTACCGTTTTGGTGATGGGATGAAATAATGGCTACTGCCCGGGTGCGTAACGTGGCATCCAGCATCCGCTCCGCTTGAAGCTCAAAGTCATTTAGTTTAATGTGAAAAACGAACAAAATAATTAAAAATTAAAAGTTAAAAATGAAAAATCACACATTGCTGATATCATTATTTTGTCTTGGGAGGATCATTGTTTTTTGTACTGATCAGGATCGAAGATAAAACTCTGACGATCTGTTCTGTCTCATCCTGTAATTCTTTGAGATGACTATCGGATATTAATCCGGCTTCTGCAATGATTCGCATCCAATATGCAGACTCATATGCTTCTTTGTGTGCGATAGACATTTTGGCGATAAAATCAGCACGGCTTTGTCCTCCCTGAGCTTCATGCACATTGGCACCGATTCCGGTGGCGCTACGCAACAGTTGTTTCCCGACAATCCTGCCGACACTGTCTTTTTCCAACTCCCGGTACAGTCTAATTATCCGGAGAGAATAGGCAACACTCCGGTCAAGTATATCCGGTCTTTTAGGATTTATCATTTTGTTATCCCTACAATTTTTAATTATTAATTTTTAACTTTTAATTATATTCCCGTATCAGCCCTTTCACAATGCCGCCTATCTTGAAATCATCTTCGGGAGAGACGTAGATGATATTATATTCTGGATTCCGTGGGTGGAGTTCGACACCGTTAGATTTCGGATAGTATCGTTTTAAGGTGGCTTCGCCATTCACATATGCAACCACCGTTTGTCCCGAATCGGCATCCTCTACTTTTCGGATGACCACAAAATCGCCATCTTGGATATTGTCTTCGATCATGGAGTTCCCGGACACTTTCAGTGCATAATTGTCGAGATGAAAGAGATGGGACGGGACGTCAATGGTCTCACGGGTTTCGAAGACTTCCAGAGGATATCCTGCAGTAATGAGTCCCAGAAGTGGGAGTGTATTGTGCATGTGCTGCTCCAGAATAGACAGCGCCCGTTTGCCGTTATATCCTTTCATTCGCTTCAGGACGCCTTCTTTTTCCAGTTCATTCACGTACCAGTTGACAGTTCCCAGAGAACGGATACTTAATCCTTCGCTAATCTCCACGAAGGTGGGCGCGCGTCCTTGCTGCCGGGTAAAATTCTGGATGAAATCCACGAACTGTTGTTTTTTCGGTGAAAGAAACATAGGAACTCCACTTATTAATGGGTTATTGGTTATTGGCCAAAGGCCAATAACAAACAGCTTGTAGCTTTTAAACTCGTAAGTTACTCGTAAGTAAATTATAAAGAATATGTAATGGATTCAAAAAGTATTTTTGCAAACGAGTGAATATTTTGGGTAAACGAGTGGATTCGATACAATCACCAAAGGCGATTACTCATCCACCGAGATTACCTCTGGCCGTTGAGTGTTTCGAGTAATACTATCAGTAAAACATGCGTATGATGAACGGAGTCCATCCTCTATGTGAATGGATTGAGGTAAGTCATGCACTCATGGAAAGAGTGCAGTCCGGGTTTAAATAATTTGATAAACTTTCCAAGTTTCAAAAATTTGGAAAGTCTGTTTGGATTGGAACTGCCCAATGCTATGGATTGACAAAGCATTGATTCCTCCCCCCAGCCCCCTCCGGCGGGGGACAAGTTTCCAGCGGGGGACTTTTTCAGCAGAGCCCTTGAATGACATAGAAAATCCGGATTTCTTAAAATCCCCCTTGTGCACAAATCCATTATCAAAATACGAAAATCTTCAAAAAGGGGGTAGGTTGTAAATCCCGACCAAGGCGTCGGGGGGATATCAAAATAGTTCCTTGAAAACTGCAATAATCTCCGTGAACTCTTAATCACAATCGATAAAAACATCGCAGAAAGCAATACCATCGTGTATCATTCACAATAGTATTGGTAGTCCCAAGTTGAACTGCCCAATACTATGGATTGACAAATATGTGATGATCAGAGTCTATCCTCTATGTGAATGGATTGAGGTAAGTCATGCACTCATGGAAAGAGTGCAGTCCGGGTTTGAAGATGACTAATTATATTTTGAAAGTAACTCTTTTATTAGTCCGTCAGATGCAGAAACAAGGAGACAATATTATGCACAAGATCATATCCGTTCGTACTTTCTGGTTGATGGCGGGTTACTTTCTATTTCTCATCTGGTTTTCCACCCTCTACAGTAGTCAAATACCAGGGAATATCGAAAATCAGGATCACATCCCTTCAAGAGTTCGCTTCAATGATATCAAAACAGGAACTCTTTTACAGAAGACAGATGAGTCGGGTGTCTTCACTATCCTGCCACAACTAAAAACAAAAGTCGATATTGTGGTAAATGGAATGGTATCCACAACAACAGTGGAGCAGCAATTCACCAATCCATCCTCGGAGGTGATTGAAGCGGTTTATGTGTTTCCACTTCCACATACTGCAGCCGTCCACGAAATGGTGATGAGAATCGGAGACAGGTTGGTACTAGGGACAGTGAAGGAGCGGGAAGAGGCTAAAAAAACGTATGAGAAGGCTAAAAAAGCAGGTAAGCGTGCCGCACTCACAGAGCAGGAGCGACCCAACATTTTTACAAATTCCGTGGCGAATATCATGCCGGGTGATACCATTATTGTCCGGTTGAAACTGGTGGATAAATTGACTTACGATTCAGGAGAATTTTCATTAAGATTCCCCATGGTGGTGGCACCGAGGTTTATCCCAGGAGCAGTAGATACAGGATACAGCGGTACCGGGTGGTCGCCGGATACTGAAGTCGTTCCAGATGCATCACGGATCACCCCTCCGGTTGTTCCACCGAATATGCGTTCCGGTCAAACCATTTCGATCACAGTCGATCTGGATGCAGGAATTCCCATCAAAGATATTTCTAGTGAGTCCCATGAAATTCATACCTGGCAGGTGGCTGGTAATCAATACGGTATTTCATTGAAAGAAACCGAGACCATCCCCAATAAAGATTTCATTCTATTGTTCACGCCAGAAGTTGATGCAGTTCCTGAAACTGCATGGTTTACATCTGAATACGAAGGTGACGATTATTTTATGCTCATGTGTGTCCCCCCGATAGAGCTCTCTTCTCATAAAGAAATACCACGCGAGATGGTGTTTGTCATCGATATTTCCAGTTCGATGACCGGAACATCTATTTACCAGGCAAAAACGTCACTGATCAATGGATTAGGAAATCTTCATCCGAATGACTATTTCAATATCATCGCATTCAATAATTCCTATTATTTCATGAATTTTGGCTCTATTCCGGCAACCACTGAAAATATCAAAAGGGGCATTCAATATTCCGAACAATTAGCTGCCAGTGGTGGAACGATGATGTACCCTGCACTTGAGCATGCTTACCTTTTACCTTCAATCCAGAACGTCACGAAAATGATCATTCTTCTCACTGATGGAGCTGTCGGTAACGAAACACAATTAATGAACCTGGTCAATCAGTATTCAGATGGAACTCGGTTTTTTGCAGTGGGTATCGGGTCAGCGCCAAATAGCTATCTTCTGGCAAAAGTCACCCGTCTAGGACGAGGAACGTTTACACATATTTCCCGGTCTTCATTGGTTGAAGAACGTATGACAGAATTATTTCATAAAATTGAATCCCCGGTTCTTACTGATCTCACATTATCATTACCTGTGGATGTTCAGATTTTCCCCGACCCTTTACCTGATTTATTTGTCGGCGAACCGCTTTTGGTATTTGGAAAAATGAGTCAGACCTGTGATACCAAAGGATTGTTTTCAGGAAATGCTGGTGATGTACAGTTTGAATATCCCATCTCTTTGGATGATAAATCACAAAAGCTGGACCCTGCGATTCCGGTAATTTGGGCACGGAAAAAGATCTCCGGGCTGATGGAGGAATATAATTTGGGCAAAAGAAATGTTCGGGATGATGTGGTTAAGTTAGGGATTGACTATCAACTTCTCACCAAATTCACTTCATTTGTTGCGGTAGAGCATATAATTGTAAATCCAACAGGGAAGAACCTTACCAGCGCCATTCCCACTGAACTACCAGAAGGTTGGAAGTATAATTCCGTATTCGGGGATAACGCTGCACTCAAACCCATCATCCTTCCACAGACCGCGACATCAATGCCGTCGGTCATGCTTTTCGGGATTCTTATGACATTATTGGGATTACTCTCATATCTGACCAGTCGAAAAATATCGAAGGTTAAATCCTCTTGAAATGAATGGGTATTGTTGGCGGATTGTCTCTATCCTGCTTCTATTTGTGGGAGGACTGGCCATGGGAAAATCTGGTTACTTTTATTTGAAAGGATACGCAGTCGGTTTTCTGATACAGCAAGCCTGGGCTGAAACCAAATCTACCGGGGAATTCACACGTGCATGGCACTGGTCCGACACTTATCCAGTAGGGAAATTGGTTATTCCGTCCATCGGATTATCACAGATAGTATTGGAAGATTCAACACCGGGTTCACTGGCATTCGGACCAGCACATATCCTTGGAACATCATCCCCGGGGGATGACGGAAATATTGCCATTGCCGGTCATCGGGATAGTTATTTCAGGAACCTGTGCAAAATCAATGTGGGCGACGAAATTCAGTTGGAAACCCAAACAGATGATATCGCTTACACTGTGGTCAGTTGCAATATTGCACAACCAGAGGAAATCAGTTGGCTTGATAGTGCAGGCGAAAACCGAATTACACTCATCACCTGTTACCCCTTCAATTTTGTTGGGAATGCTCCCATGCGATATGTGGTCGTGGGAGTAGAAATAATATCTACAGATTCAAAATAAATTTCCGATCTTGATAATAAATAAGGGTTTTACATCCCCATCAATCTTCCTTCGGAAGGAGAATTTTTGTTTCCCAAATCCCCCTTAAAAAAGTGGAAGCGGGGGACTTTAAAGGTAACTATTTCTAAAATATTTTTCGGCAAAAACCCATCTCCGGTAGTTACACTTAATAATAGGATTACAATATGAATATTTGATAATATCATGGCATACAATGGAAAATATTCACAACTTATAGAGAAGAATATTGTATTTTGTATAATCGTTTTATAATGAGCAACACATTACCTGTAGGGCATCCTGTGGGTTTTTGAGTTAAAAAGGAGATATCATGAAGAACATATTATTCATCATAACGACAGTTAGTCTATGTTTTGCTACAGTTATCAATGTACCAGCAGATTATCCAACAATTCAAGCAGCTATAAATATTTCATCTGAAGGTGACACAATACTCGTTAACACAGGTTTTTACTATGAAAATATTGATTTCCTAAATAAAGATATCCTTATCATGGGGAGTTTTATAAATAGTGCCAAAATAGAACATATTATACAGACCGTTATTTATCCTGAAAGTAATCAATCCACAGTTACCTTTGGTGATGTAGGGCAGAATAATAACGCAAAACTTTATGGAGTTTCAATTTATTCAGAAAATATTGCTGTACAATTCAATAATACCGAAGCAACGATTGAAAGATGTCTTATATACAACCCTTATCAGGGATTCGCTATTTATTGCAATGCTTCATCCCCAAATATTAAGAACTGTACAATCAGAGGATTTAGTAGCGCTGTTTATTCTGATGACAGTTCGTATCCGATAATTAGTAATTCTATTCTTTGGTCAGAAGATTCTGGAATAATTGGATCAGGAACAGTCGAATATTCTTGTATCAGGTCTGGCATCAATGGATCCATCACAGACCTAGGAGGCAATATTAGTTCAGATCCGATTTTTGATATTCCCTTTTATTCAGGTATTGAACTAGGTTGGCGGCAAAGAGAATATCCATGGGTTGGGTATCCTTTAGGACCAAATGACGGAAAGGATAATAACCCTTGGAAATCCGGTATCCCATCCACAGGTGGTACAATTGCGAATGCTAGATGGGGTGTGAATAGCCATGGTGATACATTGATTATTGGCGACGGTGAAGCAAATCACGGCGATCTTGATAGTGATGGAATTGCAGGTGAAGATTGGTTCAATGGTTTTGATGACGATGGAGATGGGGAAATAGATGAAGATTATTTCTGGGCAGATGGATTGGACAACGCTGAACCATTTACTGATCTAAATGATAATGGAATTTATGACCTCGGTGAACCGTTTGAAGATTGGGATAGCAACGGTGGTTGTGATGCTGAAAATAATTATATTGATGAAAATATTGATCGTTCTTCAGATATCTGGTATGATGGATATGACAATGACGGAACCGGCGGTGTTGATGACATTTATGAAAGATCTAGCAATCCTGGACAATATTATCCTACCTGGGCAAATAACATTGAAAACCAGCATATCATTTTATTTAATGGACGGATATCACCAATATTTCATGGGGATCCAAACAATTGGTATGATCCGAACAGTGAAGATCCTCATTTAAGAGGGGACTTTCAATGGGATGCTGCAAATACAGTAATACTATTTGATAATTTTATTTTTGATTTCGGCGAAGATGGTATCCCAGGGGATCCCTTTGATGATTTAGCAGGTGATAATCAATTACAGGTAGGCGAGCCATTGTCCATATTTGGCACATTTGGTTCAAGCCTAGACGTGGGGTTAGATGGTATCCCTGATACGTTTGATGAAGGCGAAGGTGATAGTATCTGGCAGCCTGGTGACGGTTGGATCGACTTCAACGGAAATGGTATAGTGGATCTTGGAACATACGGTGAATATCACGATGGATACATCGCCCCAAATCCAGATTCTTGGAATGATGTTTGGCCACCATCAAATGGAATTTGGAATGCTGGAGAACCGATTTATGACTTTGGAATAGACGGATTACTTGGGACGGGTGACCCGGGCGAAGGCGATGGTCTGCATGCATATGATAATGGCGAAAGTGATGGATATTATGATACAGGTGATGGCTGTTTCGGATGTGTTGACGATTTTGTAGCAAACTGGCAATCAATGCCCGGTATACCTGATGTGGGAAGTGAAACTCTCTATCCATTTTTTGCTGGGTGGGATGGTGTTGACAATGATGGTGATGGACAGATTGACGAAACTGGTGAAAGGGGCGGGTACGAGTACACGCTATTTCGATATTTCAAGATCGAAGCATTAAGCCCTGCAATTGATACTGGAGATCCTGATCTCAATCATGACTCTGATGGGACAAGAATCGATATGGGAGCTTTACCGTTAAACCAATTTATATATGGGTGTACCGACCCGACATTTTGTGATTGGAATGATTTGGCGAATATCGACGATGGAAGTTGCAATAATATTTTAGAAGATTCTGAAGTGGATTGTCATGGGTTTGAATATGCGGATGGAATCGACAACGATGGAGATTGGGAAATATGGGCAGATGAATTTGGATGGGAAGGTGACATTGATCAGGATGGAAATCCTATTGATTTTGGAGAATGGGGATTTGTTGAGTATATAACAGACGGAATGGACACCTTGGGATATAATATTTATCATCCTTGGGAAGTGTTTTCTTCAGGTGCAAATTTTAAACCTGAATATGATTTTCTTGCTCAATTCTGGAAAGCAGTTGGGGTTGATGAATATCATAAATTGACTGGTATCCCCTTGCCACCAATTGTCAATGTAATCCTAACGCTTGGAGAATACACACCAACGGAGGATTTTACGGATATAGATGGTGATGATATTTGGGATGATGAAAACTGGACACCCGAATCAGGATATACTCCGATGGAAGAATATACGGACGTTAACGACAATGATAAGTGGGATAAGGGTGGTTGGGAAGTACATGTTGATTGGGAGGTAAATACAATTATTCAACCAGGTTATTATCTTGATCTGAATGATGACCAAATTCCGGATTGGGGATCCGACAACAGTATTGAATATTTATTCGATCAATTATATGGGGACACTTATACGGTTTACGTAGGGAATGAAATTATCGCTGAAAACGTAAGCTCTCCCAGCTACGTTGATTATAATATCAGTGAAGATCAATATGTTTGTTATAGTGTTGATTTTCAATCACCATCTATTCGTTCAATCCCATACAACGAACAATGTTTGATCACGCCCAACTCTGATTTATCCATTGATGAAAACATATTACCATCTGAATTTGAACTATATCCAATATATCCGAACCCATTTAATCCAGTTGCGAACATTCGATTTTCATTACCAACCCTATCAGTTGTTAAAATAAATGTTTACGATTTGCTTGGCCGCCAGATTGAAGTGCTTCATAATAACACCTTAACACCAGGATATCATACCGTTACCTGGAATGCTTCTCAATATTCTAGTGGCATTTACTTTGTTAGAATTATTGCTGAAGAATATCATGCCGTTCAGAAGGTGATGCTGGTGAAGTAATTTTAACGATGAAGTGCTCGCAATTAAAGGGGCATTGAAATTAACCAGTGTCCCTTTTATTTAAACTTCTTTCAAGTTATTCCCCAAAAACCTAAAAAATGAGCCATTTAAACTGTATATGATGTAACCGGACTAGGTTTGTACAGGTTAACAAACGGATTGAAAATGTTTCTCTTCAGATATGTGGCTGGCAGAACAAATTTAAAAACTGCTGACTGTATGCCGGAGTCGCCTACAAATCCCAATCAATCACAACATAAATAAAGGATCGGAATACCGGGAGCTAACAGTATTTCATCATTTGATTCGAAAGAAGATTATTGGTTTTATGGCTCCAATATCGGTCCAAGAATATTAACAACATCCAAAACATTCACCGTACCGTCCCAATTCACATCTGCTGCCCAGCTCTCGTAGGAAGTAGGGAGATGCGTACCCAGAATGATCGCCACCATCTGAACGATGTCCAATACATCGATGTTTAGGTCGCCGTTCACATCCCCTCGGATATTTGTAGCTGAATGATCCTGCAGAATTGTCGATGCTTGAAGCAAACAATAGACGGATACGGGTCCGTGACCGCCCAACGAGGCAGGCAGTCCAATGAGATGCACATCATCCGCGCCATTGGCTAAAAAAGTTTCATATGCCAATTGAGAATTTTCGTAGGGTACCACCTCATCGCCCATCCCATGGATCAGATACACTGATGCCTGTGGTGTCCAATCATAAAGATCATTATTCTGAAGGGCGAGTCGTAACGGATGCTGATCATTCTGCGAAAATTCATCGATCACTGCAGGTTGCAGGATATTGATGGGTATCGACGGTAAATAGGAATTGATCTGCCACCCGGGATGTGTTCCATCGAATAATCCAGGCAGGATAGATGTGTAGTAATTGGTGAAGTAATCCTGAAAGTTACCATCCTCGTAATACTGGATGTATGCCAACATAATGTACGCCACATAATAGGGCTGGGAGTAGGTAACTCCCGACAACATCATATCCACCATGACACCGGACAGACTGTAAGCGCCTGCCATGGGGATGGACATTGTCACATTGAACTCATCAGCATAATTTTCCTCAATGGATTTGTGTGCCGCCATGGTGGTATATCCCCCTTCGGAATACCCCAATAGAAACAACTGGTTGTTGTATTGAATATCATTCCTGTCATCACAAAAATACCGCGACGCCCGAATCATGTGGATGATTGATTCCGACGATGGAGTGGCCATATGATACGGATGCAAAAATTGAGATACACCCAATCCGATATAGTCCGGCTCAAGTGTGATATATCCATATGCACCCAACCACATGTTGATGGCATCAAATCCGTACACGGATGATACGTTATTGCGGACGGTCTCCGTGCCATGTTGGGCAGATACCACTGGGAATGCAAACTCATCATTTTGCGGGATTGTGATCGTCCCGGATGCCAGGATCGGTTCGCCATCGGGGAACTCCGTTTGGTAAACCACCCGATATACAGAGATATCATAAATGGCGTCGGGGAAAGGAATCCCAAAATATGAGTACAATTGACTTTGGACCTGTGATGCGGTCATGGTACCCAATAGCTCTGATTCAATAATGTCGCCATTTTCCTGTGAAAATATCAAACTCGCAGAAAGGAGAATTGCTGTTATTAAGAATTTTAAAGGTGTTTTCATGGGTATAAAATAGCATGATTGAATATTCAAAACCACGAATTTCACGAATGAACGCAAATAGAGTTGAGGATGATAGGATCCCTAGGATGAACGGAACCTGTATGGAGAGTACATAATTCTATTTCAAATACGGATGGGATAATAAACAAAAATTTGATTACCGTTCGAAAAATAGTCGGGGATTAAAATTTCCCTATCTAATCCGGTTTATTCAATTCTTCCTCGATTACAGATTTTATTTTATCAATATACTCGTCTTCACCTCCAATACCAATCCCAAACCCACCGGAACGATGTACGACTTTTCCATCTCTTCCAATGATGATCAGATCCGGCATGCCGATAAGACCATTTTGATTCGCAATTGTTTGATCAATCGTGTACTGCTCGAATAAAAATTCATTTTCAGTCAGAAATTCTTGAATATCATATACTTTGTTCGCGCCATTGACCGCAATGAATCGAACACTCGGATATTCATCGGTTTGCACTTGTCCAGTGTTTGAAAGGGTGATGGATGCAGCAGCCTTAGTAGAAAACTCGTTTACTAATTTATTGAGATATGGGATTTCCAGTACGCAGGGAATACAGAATGTGCCCCAGTAATCCATTAGAATCACTTGGGGATGCATGGACATGAGATCTTTTAGCTGAATTGTCGTTGGTATGCCCAGAGATGTCAACTCAACATCGGGAGGTTCAAAGCCTTTATTAAAAGAATAACCGGGATTTTCGATTCCTTTAAGGTGGAGATACAAGAAAGTATCATCGCTCGTAATTTTTTCAATTTCGATGGTTTCGTCTTCAATATTGATCTGATCAGTCCCGGGAGTACTTTCTTCGCGATCAAATATGTTATCGTGGTTTCGATCAACAAACACTAAAATACTGCTAAGTTTGTTATACAGAAAATTTTCACCTTGGGTGAGGATACCAATGAGTGTGGGTGCGCCGGATAAGTTGATTGTTCCGATGTAGATGTCATTGGTGTTCACGAGTAACATTCCGGTTTTAGTCATTTTCCCATTGTTGCCATCATAAATATTTGAAACCGGACGAATTGGTAATTTTAAACCAAAATCTACAATACCCACCTTCCCTGGAAGTCCAATCGATTCACGATCAAATACTACTTGGTGTTCGATTTTGGATTCATGGTTTTGTCCATAAAATACGTTGCCTGATTTCGTAAATATGACAGGAATGGAAACATTGGTATCTGCAGCTTCAACAAGAAAAAATTTGTCAATGTCATTGAAATCATCAAATTCATATTTACTACTGTCAAAAGGAACTTCAAGGTATGGATATCCGGAAAAGTGCTGTGAATGTTCTGCATAATCCGTTTTTTCCAATTTGATGATTTGGTTTGAAAACGTGACAGACAATAACATTATGAAAAGAAATAATGACAAGATACTTTTCCGAGTGATGATTTGGTCCGAAGTCATAGATTTTACTCCTTATGGTATTTTAAGATTAACAATCAAGGTAGGATATGACCAAAGCCTTGATTGATATAATAATTTCAAATGGAGATATTTTTACTAAATATTATTTTTAAGTTACATATATTTATTTAAATATTCAACGTGTATTTTAACATAATATTTTTAGAAAATTTTGGAGTAGTGAGGAAAATTATCGAAGTCTGCATTTAAAGGATAGTTTTTAGTACCTCCCGATGCCTTGGTCGGGACTACAACATTATAAATGGGGGAGCGGGACTGGAATCTTTGTCTATAAAACAAAAAAGGTATACATTTCCAGCATACCTTTTGTACCCGGGACTGGAATCGAACCAGCACGACCGTATTGGTCACTAGATCCTGAACCTAGCGTGTCTACCAATTTCACCACCCGGGCAATTACCTGCTTTTATCTGAATTTCAGATGAAAAACAGCGGGCAAATATTACAGGGCTTATCGACGGTTTATCAAGAAAATAACGATGGATTATCAGGTAAAGTGGTGGTTCAATTTCATCTTTAGCCATTCACGTCCAACACCGGATTTGAGATATTTCTCACGGTGAATGGCTTCATCTCTCGTACCGAATTCTTCAAAATATGCGACTTCCCATGGACGATATGCTTTTGTTGATCGAACTTTCCCTGCATTGTGATATGCTAACCGATTTTTCAGATTTTGAGTATGTCCGATATATCGATGGGATTTATCCGTGCTGACTAAAACATAAGTATAGAACATAATTTTGTTTTAAAATGGTAAGTTGAAAGATTTGTTGCTAAACCTAGCGTGCCTGCCTGCGGTAGGCAGGTCTACCAATTTCACCACCCGGGCAATTTTCCTGCTCATCATAGAATTTTATGATCAACACAGCGCGCAAATATTAACGGATTCCCCTTGGGAATATCAAGGAAATAAACTTGAATCACGTGGATGATAGCGGGTAAATTGCCCGCCTATATTTTTTATTGAAAATATGGATATTATAGACGGAAACTAGCAGGTATTTATAAAATATGTTTGATCAATATGATCAATTATCCCTGCATGGTTCCAAGAGCCCAGGTAAATCATGAACATTCTAGCAACAAATAGAAAAGCACGGCACGATTACCATATCGTGGAAACCTTCGAGGCAGGGATGGTCCTGCATGGTAGTGAAGTAAAATCGCTACGCGAAGGGAGATCCAGTATCAAAGAGGCATATGTCCGTATTATTCGGAACGAATTATTCATTGTCGGGATGCATATTGGTGAATATTCCCACGCAGGATACACCTCTCACACACCCGTCCATGATCGAAAATTGCTGGTGCACCGGAAAGAAATTTTGAAACTAGCCCGAGCTATGGATGAGAAAGGTATGACGCTGATCCCTTTAAGTCTATATCTTAAAAAAAATCATGTGAAATTGGCATTTGGTGTTGCCAAAGGTAAAAAGCAGTGGGATAAGCGGCAAGATATCGAAAAGAGGGACATTAAACGGGATACGGAAAGAGAATTAAAAAACATGAAGACGTTTGTATGAGTCATTTTCCACCATTGAATGAACAGATGGATCTGATACGTAGGGGTACTGAAGAGATCATCCCCGAAGAGGGACTGGTCGCAAAACTTGATCGTGCGGAAAAATCGAAAACACCATTACGGGTTAAACTGGGATGTGACCCCAGCCGACCTGATCTACATATCGGTCATGCGGTGGTACTACGCAAACTCCGACATTTTCAGGATTTAGGGCATCAGGCTATTTTGCTTATCGGAGATGTGACTGCAATGATTGGCGATCCAACAGGCAGGAATAAAACCCGTCCACAACTCACATGGGAAGAGACTCGACAAAACGCTGAATCCTACATACAACAGGCGTCAGTGATCCTTGATCTGGAGAAGCTCCAAATTGTCTATAATTCGGAGTGGCTAAATCAATTATCGTTTCAGGATGTGATCAAACTCACCTCATTTTATACGGTTGCTCAAATGCTGGAGCGTGATGATTTCACCAAACGGCATCAATCCGGTACACCGATTTCTATACATGAATTTTTATATCCGTTAGCACAGGGATATGATTCCGTGGCGTTAAAAGCGGATGTTGAATTAGGAGGTACCGACCAAAAATTCAATCTCTTGGTTGGACGAAGTCTTCAGAAAGAATATGGACAAGACTGCCAGGTCATTATTACCACACCTTTATTGGAAGGTACGGACGGAAAAGAAAAGATGTCCAAGTCCTATGGAAATTATATTGGGATCACTGATACTGCAGATGACATCTATGGTAAAACTTTGTCCATCCCCGACGAAATGATCGCCCGATATTTTGAATTTGCAACGGATGTGGATAAGCTTGTACTTAAGAATATTCAATATGAACTGGACACGGGAATTTTAAATCCACGAGATATGAAACGTCAGTTGGCGAGAGAGATCGTTGCATTATATCATGATGAAGACGCCGCGCAAAACGCTGAAGCATTATTTGACCATATCCACATTAATAAGGAAATTCCAGATGATATTCCCGAGATTTCTTTGACATGTGAATCAAAGCTAATTGCTGTAATGGTAGAAAATGATATGGCATCCAGTAATAGTGATGCAAGACGATTGATCAGTAGTGAGGCAGTTTCCATTGATGGAGAAAAAGTCACAGATGTCCATGAGCGTATAGGTTTGAACAAACAGGTTATTATTAAAGTGGGTAAACGAAAATTTTTAAAGGTTTTGAGCTCATGAAAAAACTGTCTACTGCATATTGGGTTCCTTTTATTTCAATCTCATTTTTTGTCTCATGTGGCTACACATTATATGGAGCAGCCATGGGAGAAGAAAAGTCTGGTATTCTGGAAAGCAACTCCCAACCAAAAGTGTATCCAGCGGATGATTTTAAGGGCTCTTTCCCCACATCTGTCATTCTGATCATTTCGGACGGAACCGGTATCGGCCATTATTCAACATTATATTACGGGAGTGATGACTTTGCTCCCGCACGATTCGACCATGTGGGTTTGGTGACGACTCATCCTTCAGATGGAAGTACAAAGGTTACCGATTCTGCAGCTGGTGGAACAGCTTTATCCACTGGTGAAAAAACATATAACGGGGCCATTGCAGTTGATCATGATCACAATCCCTTAAAAACTGTAGTTGAATGGGCAGAAGAAAAGGGGATGGCAACGGGATTGGTCGCCACATCTACCATTTCTCATGCTACACCAGCTTCTTTCGGGTCGCACATAGATTCCCGTAGTAAAGAAGCTGAAATATCCCAACAATTGGCAGAATCTTCTATTGATGTTTTATTCGGTGGGGGATCAAAATATTGGGAGCCGGAGCTTTTCACAAATGTAATAAATTCCGGTGGTCAGGTCATCGCAGATATTTCGGATGCTGTCGATCCGCTACATCGGGTAGTAGGATTATTTTCAAAAGAGAGTATGATAACTGCCAATGAAGGAAGGTCTCCTTCCACAGTACAAATGGCTGAAAAAGCCATCAGTATTCTTGAACATGATCCCGATGGATTTTTTATCATGATCGAGGAATCACAAGTGGATTGGGGTGGCCATGCCAACAGTTCTGAGTATGTTTTTGGTGAGATGGAATCTCTGAATCAGGTAGTAAACTATTGTTTGGATTATCAGAGGACACATCCAGATGTGTTGGTAGTACTCACTGCCGACCATGAAACTGCGGGGTGTTCTGTTAACGATGGTAGCGATGGAGCTTTAGACATTCAGTTTACCGGGGATCACCATACTGCCAATTTCGTCCCTGTCTGGGCGACTGGTCCCGGATCAGAAGCATTCGATGCATTTTTGGATAATACGGAGATTGGCAAAACACTGATCCGATATATTAAAAATTGATGAAATAGTATGAAAAAAATTATAAATACTTCTGTGGCGCCCATTTATCGGGAACCATCATTTAATTCAGAGATGGTGACGCAAGCACTTTTGTGGGAATCTGTGACCGTTATAGAACAGAAGAATGATTGGCTGAAAGTGGAACAATGGGATGGATATGTGGGATGGATTCAGAGTTTTTACCTGACTACTGTAGAAAAAAAGAAAACCGGAAGTGTTATCATACAGGACCGTCTTTCACCAATATACTCCAGACCTTCGGTTGCAGCTGATATCATCGATTATTTATCTGTAGGGACGGAGATCCCAGGGAATGCTATCATTGATCAAACTCCCCCTTTTTTAAAATTCGCTTATCCAGATAACACAACTGGTTATTTGTTTAAAAAGAAGGCCTACGAAGTTGATACCCGGAAAACTTTGGTGCGAACGGGCTTGAAGCTCCATGGGACACCATATCTTTGGGGTGGAAAGTCTGGCTTTGGATTTGATTGTTCAGGATTTATCCAAACCTTGTTTTTTTCGATAGGGGTAGAACTGCCCAGAGATTCCCATCAACAATATGAAAAATTAAAACCGGTGGAACTCCATTCAGCATCGCCAGGTGACTTGGTATTTTTTAGAACAAACGATAAAATTTCACATGTGGGTATTTACATGCATGTGGAGCGTTTTATCCATTGTTCAGGTAGTGTGAAAATCAATTCACTCAATTGCGATGACCCTCTGTATGAAAGCTGGGTTACAGAAAAATTTGACAGTATCAGAACCATCAAACCGATTATTACAAAATGAACCCGAGTGTACTTAATCAGAAAGTACTAATCCTGAATCAGAACTATCAGCCAATCATGATAACAGGAGCCAAGCGGGCTATTTTGCTTCAATTTCTGGATAAGGTCGAAGTTCTAGAACATTACGGTGATTGGGTCCATTCTCCTAATCTATCCATTCAAATCCCCAGTGTGATAAAATTGAAAGTGTACACTCGATATATCCGGGGCAATATTTCGCTATCAAAGAAGAATATCCTGCAACGAGACAAATACACTTGTCAATATTGTGGGAAACGGAATATCCCTATGACTCTGGATCACGTGGTACCGAGAGGTAAAGGTGGGAAGGATATCTGGGAAAACTTGGTCACCGCCTGTATTCATTGCAATAATAAAAAAGGGAATCTGACACCAAGGGAAAGTGGATTACAATTGATGACCATCCCTAGAAAACCGTCTTTTGTATTTTATTTTCAACAATTTGTGAACAATAAACAGGAAAAATGGCGTCCCTACGTATTTATGGGTTCTGTGTAAATGACAGGAGAAAATTTGACCACTAATAAACCGGTTTTATTATCGGGGATTCAACCATCTGGCCAATTGTGCCTAGGGAATTATATCGGTGCCATCAAGAATTGGGTTGGTCTGCAGAATGATTATGACGGTATTTTTCTGGTAGTGGACTTGCATGCCCTAACGGTGAAGCAAAAACCCTCTGAATTACGAAATAGATGCTTGTCATTTCTCGCCCAATACATTGCCTGTGGTATTGACCCCAATAGTAATCTGTTGGTAATCCAGTCTCATGTTTACCAGCACACTGAACTTGCCTGGGTGTTAAGCACATTAGCTTATATGGGTGAATTAAACCGAATGACCCAATTCAAGGATAAATCCACAAAGCATCAAGAAAACATTAATGCAGGATTATTTACTTATCCGGTGTTGATGGCAGCAGATATTTTGCTGTATCAGGCTGATCTGGTTCCGGTGGGTGCAGATCAAAAACAGCATCTTGAACTTGCACGGGATCTCGCACAGCGGTTTAATCAAAGATATTCTGACACTTTTGTAGTACCTGAACCGTTCATCCCTAAACAGGGTGCCCGGATCATGAGTTTGCAGAGTCCGGAATCAAAAATGTCCAAATCCGATACGAATGAAAATAATTTTATTGCATTGTTGGATCCACCTGAAACCATTAGAAAAAAAATCAAACGGGCGGTTACGGATTCTTTTACAGATATCCAATATGATGAGGAAAACAGACCCGGGTTAACGAACCTGTTGGTGATGTATGCAGAGGTGGCAGGAATGGAAATCAAACAGGTCGTCCAACAGTTTGAAAATAAATCCTATGAGGCGTTAAAATCAGAATTAGCAGAAGTTATCATTGAATTGTTAAAACCCGTTCAAAGTGAATACAATCGAGTCATTCAGGACAAAAAATATCTGTCAGATATTCTATCAAATGGTGCAGAAAATGCCTCCTATCGAGCTCGTAAAACAATTTCCAAGGTGTACAGAAAAATCGGTTTGGTTCCGAGAGTACAGTAAAACGGACTATGATTATTATCCAAAATTATTCATTATCAAATTAATTCCTTCTTAAATGGCATATCGAATCAAGTTAGAAAATTTTGAAGGTCCTCTGGATTTACTACTGTTTTTTATCCACCGGGATAAAATAAACATTTATGATATTCCCATTTCTCATATTACAAATGAATTTGTGGAGTATCTGGATTTATTGCAAAAACTGAATATTGAAATTGCCGGTGAGTTCATTTTAATGGCGTCAACTTTGATGAGGTTAAAAGCAAAAATGCTCATCCCCAGAAATAAAGAACCTATTGAGGAAGTAGAGGATCCACGAACAGGGTTGGTCCAGAGGCTATTGGAGTACAAACAGTTCAGAGATGCCTCCGAATCTTTATTGGGACAGCACAGTATCCATTCATATCATTCATCCCGTGGAATGAATCTCCCTGTTGATGGAGTTAAAGAATCTACTAATGAATTTGTTAAACATATTTCATTGTTTGATTTATTATCTGCATTTAAAACCGTAATTGAAAATCTACCGAAATCAACTACTTATGAAATACAACCCGAAAATGTCATGATTGATGAACAAATTCATTTTATCAATGCGTTTTTTAAAAATAACAAAACGATCCAATTTACAAAATTGATCGCTGAATTAACCACCAAGCTGCAAATTATCGTTACGTTTATGGCGATATTGGAACTACTTCGATTGAAGGAAATTATGCTTGTCCAAGCATTCCCCTTTGCAGATATTACATTAAAAAGGTTAGTTGCAGTATGAAAGACATTGTTGAAGTCCTGTTGTTTGCAACCTCTGAACCTCTCACACAACTAAAGCTAAATGCCTGCCTTCAGGAAAATGATGTGAATCTTGATGAAGTCGTTAAAGAGTTAAATGAAGAATACGAGAACGCCGGTAGAGGTATATTCATCGGTGAAATTGCTGGTGGATATCAGATTCTGTCCAAACCGGAATATCACCTGTATGTTCAAAGGTTGTATAATAAAACGAAAAAATTGCAATTATCCCGAGCAGCTACTGAAGCGCTGGCAGTGATCGCATACAAGCAGCCTATCAGCCGATCTGAAATAGAATCCATCCGAGGCGTAAACTGCGATAGTGTAGTCCGGTCCCTATTGGAAAAGGAGCTGATAACCATCAAAGGAAGAGAGGATGGCCCAGGTCGGGCGATACTCTATGGAACGACCCAAAATTTTCTTGAAGGATTTGGACTGAATTCCATATCTGACCTACCCAAATTAAAGGAGTTATCTGAACTGATGCACGAAGAAAACATATCATCCGAGACAGCTGATGCGTCTGAATAAATATCTTGCCCGTACCGGCTTGGGGTCCAGACGGAAATGTGACGAATTTATCAAAGATGGAAAAATAAACGTTAACGGAAATATTGTCACGGACTTTTCTTTAGATGTCTCTGATGATGATGTAATCTTTTGTGATGGGAAAATACTTCAAACAAAAGATGAAACCTTCGTTTATATGATGAACAAACCCAAGGGGCACATCTGTACAAATGAAGATCCACAGGGAAGACCCACCATATTTGATTTAATGAATGAATATCATCGGTTGTACTCCGTTGGGCGCCTTGACCGTGATACAACCGGATTGATCTTGTTGACCAATGATGGTGATCTTTCCTTTCGTTTGACGCATCCAAAATTTAGAATTATTCGAAAATATTGGGTAAAGACGGGTGAAGATATTCCGAACTCCATATTAAAGATAGTCCCAGATGGAGTTAAGTTAGAAAATGGAGAGCTTGCCCGCTGTCAGATAAGACGCGTTGATAAGAAGGGTCAGAAAGTATTCTGGGATGTTGAGTTAAAAGAAGGCAAAAATCAGGAGGTGAAGCGAATTTTTATCAGTCTGGGATCCAGGGTCATGGATCTTCACCGATATCATTTTGCAGGGTTGGAACTAGGCAGTTTAAAACTTGGCTCATATCGTAAATTGAAATCCGCCGAAATCAAATTTTTATACCAGCAAATACCATCCTGATAATTCATGATTTTGTATCTGAATAGACAATCCAATATAAATTTGATTAGCGAGATTAGTCCTCTCCACGGTATGGCTTATTTGCCTATGGTAATGTAATGGAAACTTGTAAATTACTTGGCTTTTTCAAAGAGTAGATTTAATATGATCATAGCGATTGACGGTCCCGCGGCATCTGGTAAAAGTACAACAGCAAAGAAAGTTGCACACAGATTACGTTTTATGTATCTTGATACGGGTGCGATGTACAGAGCTGTAACCTTGTATTTTTTACACAACAAAACCTCACTTTCAGATCCACAAGAAATCTCCAACGCACTGAATACTATCAACATTCATTTTACTGACAATCAAATTTTTATGAATGATATTGACGTGACAGATGACATACGGTCCAACCAAATCAATAATTCGGTAAGTGAAGTCAGTGCAGTTTCTGCAATTCGTGAAAAAATGGTAGAATGGCAGAGGAAAATTGGAGAAAAGCAGGATATCGTTATTGAAGGTAGAGATATTGGAACACACGTCTTTCCCGGCGCTGATCATAAATTTTTCATCATAGCGGACGTACTTGAAAGAGCGCGGAGACGCTATGATGATTTAACAGGTAACATGGAAGATGTTAGTCTGGATGATGTGGTCTCACAATTGCAAACACGCGATAGAAAAGATTCCACACGCATTTTTTCTCCGTTAAGACAGGCAAAAGATGCAATTCTGATCGACACCACCCATCTTACAATTGACGAACAAGTTGATGCCATTATTGGCATCATTAACCAAAACAAACAAAAAAAGTAAATCTCATAGGAGCTAAATCCAACGAATGATAGAAGAAAAAAAAGAAACCCAGGATATGATATCAGAAGAATCCACTGAAGAAATATCCGCAACCCCCGAAGCCGAACAACCGAATATGGAAACTCAAGACAATGAGACCACGGAAAATTCAGCAGCGGTAGAAATAGATAACCTTTCGGATTCACCAGAAACTGAAACTACTACGGACGTACCGGATTCATCGGCAGAAGTTGAAGTTGAAGTGATTGAAGAAGATGGATTAATTGAAGAAGACGGATTAAATGATGCAGATGACGCGGATGAAATAGCAGCAGAAGATCCCGTTACTGAATCAGTAAAAAGTCCCGGTCTTAAAAATTATCTTGACTTGGATATCCTCAACCCTCGGGTTGTATCTGCAGATCAGTTAGAGATGTATGATGAATCTGGAGAAAAATTTGTCGCTTCCCGTGAATTGTACGAAAAATCTTTTTCCGAGATACGTGAAAAAGAAGTCGTTACCGGAACTGTAGTAAATATCAGCGATAGAGACATATACGTTGATGTTGGATTTAAATCTGAAGGAATGATCTCTCGCGATGAGTTTAAAGAGATACCACTCATTGGTGATAAAATTCAGGTATTTATCCAGAATTTTGAGGACCGTAAAGGACGGTTCGTTTTATCTAAAGAAAAAGCAGATTTTATTTATCGGTGGAATGAACTACGCCGGTGTTTTGAAGAAGAAGAGATCGTTATCGGTAAGATTATCAAGCGAATTAAAGGCGGGATGGTCGTTGACCTTGGTAATGTATTCGGATTTTTACCAGGATCGCAAATTGATGTACGGCCAGTTACCGATTTTGATGAACATGTGGGCATGGAATATGACTTCAAAGTTGTAAAATTTAACGAACTGCGAAAAAATGTTGTCGTATCTCGTAAGATTCTCCTTGAAGATGATCTGAAAGAGAAGAGACAGGGTATCATTGCCCAGATGGAAGTAGGTATGGTGCTGGAAGGTACAGTGAAAAATATCACTGATTTTGGTGCTTTCATCGATTTGGGTGGTATTGACGGGTTACTTCACATTACAGATATTACGTGGGGTCGAATTAATCATCCAAAAGAACGATTGGCTATGGGTGATGTTATCACCGTTAAGGTGATTGATTTTGATGTTGAAAAGTCTCGCGTTTCGCTTGGAATGAAACAACTGGTTTCAGAACCTTGGGAAAATGCGGACGAGAAATTTTCAGTGGGTACAGTGGTCTCCGGTAAAGTAGTGAACATGATGAACTACGGTGTTTTTATTGAATTGGAAGAAGGCATCGAAGGTCTCATCCATGTATCGGAAATGAGTTGGACTCGCCACATTAAACATCCCAATGAACTCTTTAAGCTCGGGGATATATTAGATGCAAAAGTCCTGAGTCTGGATACTGAAGGCAGAAAAATATCTCTGGGGATCAAACAAATTTCTGATAATCCATGGGATAATATTGAAGATAAATATCCTATCGGATCCAACCATGAGGGTACTGTACGGAATCTTACCCAATTTGGTGCATTTGTTGAACTGGAAGAAGGTATCGATGGACTGGTTCACATATCAGATATGTCCTGGGTTAAGAACATCCATCATCCAAAAGAAGTGGTGAAGAAGAACCAGAAAATTATGGTGAAAGTATTGGATGTATCCGGTGAAAACAGAAGACTCGCTTTAGGGGTTAAACAGGTTGAAGAAGATCCATGGCCTGAACTCCGAATGCAGTATCATGCAGGTAGGGTTGTAGAAGGTACCGTCATTCGTGCATTGGAAAAGGGAATTATCTTCCAGTTGGGCAATGATCTTGAAGGTATCGTTCCACTGAAAAGAATACCAAAGCATGAACGAAAATTGTGGAAAGATAAATTTAAACCTGATGAAGTCTTCAATGTGATTGTTCAGGAGTTAGATCAGGAGTCCAAGAAGGTGATTTTAATGGTGGAGCTGGATATCAATTCTGATGAAGAAGGATCATCTGAAGAAGGCACGAAAATGACCAACGAACCAACCAGTGATAAGTTGGAGATTCCACAGGAAATTCTGGATAATCTAGCCAATACCGAGAGTACTGACGAAGAATCCTGATCGCTTATGCAAATTGGCAAATTCTGATCTTTAGAACTCTTTTGTTTATTTGTATAAAATGATTCGGTAATTTTAAATCAATATTCGGTAAAATTACGAAAAGTTGAAATGGGGTTTGGCGATAAAGTGAAACCCCATTTCTTTATTTATAGAGTATTTAAAAACAAACCAATATGATTGTCTTAGGAATAGAAACTTCATGTGATGAAACGTCCGCTGCCGTTGTGAGAGATGGTATGCTTTTAAGCAACGTGACGAACACACAGGTAATCCATTCACAATACGGAGGTGTTGTACCGGAAATCGCTTCCAGGAGTCACGAAGAAAATATCCAGACAATCGTTGAGTCCGCTTTATCAGCTTCCAAATATTCTCTAATGGATATTGATGCTATTGCTGTTACCTATGGACCAGGACTTTTTGGAACTCTTCTTGTGGGATTAAATTATGCAAAGGGCTTATCAATTGGATTGGATATCCCATTTATTGGTGTAAACCATATGGAAGGTCATTTGTTCGCGAATTTGCTGGATAATCCTGAATTTTCATATCCATTCTTATGTATGCTTGTATCGGGTGGGCATACCCAAATTTGGGAAGTACAGCAATATGGAAGTTACCATCGGATTGCAAACACAAGAGATGATGCCGCAGGTGAAGCATTCGACAAAGGGGCAAGAATAATGGGGTTACGATATCCGGGAGGACCTGAAATTGAAAAGAATGCCATGGGTGGAAATCCAAAAGCATTTCCGTTTACAATTCCACGGGTTCGTGGCTCTGAACTGGATTTCTCATTCAGTGGACTAAAAACAGCCATTTTGTACACATGTCAAAAAATGACTGATCCAGAAATTCAATCCAATTTAAATGACTTATGTGCCAGCTATCAGGAGGTGATCGTCGATACGTTAATTGATCGTATCTATAAGGCGGTAGAAATTACAGGCATAAGACGATTCTCTGTCGCAGGAGGAGTGGCTGCAAATAAACGGTTTCGTGAAAAAGTAGATAAAATAGTGAAACCTCGGAGCATAGAAGTGAGTTTTCCAAGAATGGAGTTTTGTACAGATAATGCAGCAATGATTGCCATTGCCGGGTATGAGAGAATTCTGAATGGTGAGACCTCTTCCCTGAATTTAAAAGCAATCCCCAATCTCTCTCTTGACGAGGTACATAGTGTTTAATCTGACAATCCAGGGGCAGATTTTTATCCTTGTTCCGGTTATAATTGCTTTTATTGTGTTAATGATCAATTACCGGAAAATTACCAAATCAAAACAAAGTTACCTCAATCTTTTTGCATGGGTGCTCAGGTTGTGTGTTGTCATTATGACGATTTTTATCCTTGCAGATCCTTACCTTCATTTTACCAGAACGAAGGAAAAATTACCTGGAGTCTCATTGTTTATCGACACATCATCGAGTATGGTGTATAACACCAGTGATTTGTCCGAACATGTCAGTCAACGTGTTGATGAGTTGATTGATTGGATCCGGGATCGGTCCGATCATCTGTCATTATTCGAATTTAATTCATCAGTGAATCCAATTCAGCAGGTAGAAGACATCCAATATGAACATTCACTTACTGATTTTTCTGAGATTCCTTCAGCTGTCAATTCTGTAGGTTCTAAAATCAATTTCATCATAACCGATGGCATTGCCACTGCTGGACCGGATCCGTCTTCCATAAAATTACGAGCGAATCAAACTATGCACGTCATAGCCGCAGAAAACAAAGCATCATGGAAGGATATTTCCATAGAAAAAATGGATTATCCAGTGACTGTGATCCAGGGAGATACGGTTACTATCACTACCATCATCAGAGTACAAACCATCGAGGATATCAGAACTGATTTACAAGTACATGATCAATCTGGAAAAATTCTTTCAACATTACCGGTTATCGCTGAGGCAGGAGATGGAATATCAGAAATAACCTTCAAGGTAGCGGTTCATCAAAATCAGATCCCGGAATTGATTTCTATTACGCCGGTCGATGGTGAAGAAAATATTCTAAACAACAAGTATTCAATACATTTGAATGTGCTTTCTGAAAGCGAGCATATTTTATTAGTTACTGGTGCATTATCTCCAAATACATCCCTAATAAAAGAGATATTAAACTCGGTTCCAAGATCAGATGTGGAACATTTTTTCAGAATTGGCGGACCTACATGGAATCAGCCTGTTAATACGTTTTTGATAGAGCAACCAAAGCTGATCGTTTTGGATAATTTTCCAGTATTAAACGAAGACAGAAATCTGTTTGATCGATTGATAAGATCAGCAGGTGAAAATGGAATACCGATCATTTTCTTCGAAGGGGCAAATTCCGGTTTATTGACTTCAACGCTTGTGAGCCAACTTTCAAAAATACGAGTGGAACCAGTTCGTATCATTTCCCCGATATCCGTTTCAATTACCGATTTTGGAGAAAGATATTTTGACAGACTTCAGGCCGATAATCTGTCGCCTACACGTAATATCCACCAATGGCAAACCGATCAATTACATACTGATTTACTCGTGTACACTGACGGATCCGCAGCCATATCTAAAGTGGAGTTACCATTTACTTTCTTTGGAGTGTTTATTCCTGAACTATCAAAATTGAATTTCAAACTCGGTCAGACAAATTCCCCAGATTTATTAAGGGACGGGCTCAAGAATATTTTCTTATCATCCATTTATTCCGGCAGTGACCTAATTACCAGTCAAATGGACAAACTTTCATATGACTTGGGTGAAATCGTCAATGTTAAAGGAATATACAATGATGATTATGTCAGCAAACCAGATCGAATGAATTTCCAAATACAGACAGAAACGGGTGAAGTAGTACAGGAAATACCTGCTGTATTTGATGTAGATTCTCAAGAATTTAAAGGAAACTTTTTTGTTAATAAATCCGGTTCTATGCAGGTAACAACCAAATCCGTGTGGGACAATGGGAATGAATTCACATCTACCCCTTTGGAATTCGTCGTTCAAGACGTGGTGGTCGAAGACCGTGATTTACAAATGAACAGGAATTCTTTACTTGAATTGAGTCTGAATAACAGAGGTGAATTTTTCACACTTGATGACCTTGAAAAAGTATATAATTCACTGGAATTCGTCCCTGAAAAAAATATTGAATCGTATCGCTTGAGTACCATATCAACTCATAAATGGTGGTGGGTGATTATCATATTATTATCTGTCGAATGGATTATCCGAAAACGTATCGGGTTGCTATAATGAGAATCGACAAAATCTTGAGGAAAGAATGAAATTATTTGTCACTGGTGGAGCTGGTTTTATCGGATCCAATTTTGTTATTCGTCAAGTCATGGAACTCCAAAATTCAGTATTGACGTTTGATAAATTGACCTATGCGGGAAACCTGAACAGCCTGTCCGTTTTGGATGGTGTAGCCCTTCACGAATTTACTAAAGGGGATATCTGCGATCCTGAACAAGTAAAACAAGCCATTGATAAATTTCAACCGGATTGTATTGTTCATTTCGCTGCCGAATCTCACGTTGATAGATCTATCGATGGTCCCATGGAATTCATACAAACCAACGTTGTGGGAACAACAGTTCTGCTGGAAGCGGCGAATGGATACTATCGCCAACTTCCTGAATCCAAAAAGAATACATTTCGGTTTTTACACGTGTCCACCGATGAGGTGTACGGTTCGCTGGGTGACGAAGGATCTTTTACCGAAACAACACCGTATGATCCCAGCTCACCATATTCTGCATCAAAAGCAGCTTCTGATCACCTAGCCAGGGCTTGGTACCGGACATTTGATTTTCCTGTTTTAGTCACAAATTGTTCCAATAATTACGGTCCTTTTCAGTTCCCTGAAAAACTGATTCCTCTGATGATCATTAATTGTATCGCCGAAAAGCCACTGCCCGTTTATGGGAGAGGCGCTAATATCAGGGACTGGTTGTACGTCACGGATCATTGCGATGCGATTTATCAAGTACTGACCAAAGGTGAGGTTGGAAGCACATACAATATTGGTGGAAATACAGAAAAAACCAACCTGGATATTGTCCACACCATTTGTCGGATCATGGACGAACTGGCACCACCAAAGTCTGTAAAATCTAGGACGGATCTGATTACATATGTTCAGGATCGTCCTGGGCATGATTATCGATATGCCATGGATATTTCTCGGATCAATCGGGAACTGCATTGGTCACCTGCCGAATCTTTCCAATCCGGGATTCGAAAGACGGTTGAGTGGTATCTGGAAAATGAAAATTGGTGGAAGACCATTCAGGACAAAAAATATCAGCAACAAAGACTGGGAGTACGATAAATGAAAGGGATTATTCTAGCTGGCGGTGCGGGCACACGACTTCATCCGTTGACAAATGTTGCCAGTAAACAATTGCTGCCTGTTTATGACAAACCCATGATCTACTATCCGCTGTCAACCCTCATGTTGCTCAATATTCGGGAAATATTGATTATCTCAACACCTGAAGATGTACCCAGATTCGAAAAAATATTTGGTGATGGTGCTCATTTTGGGTTGGATATTTCTTATAAAGTTCAACCTGAACCAAAGGGTATCGCACAGGCATTTATCCTTGGTGAAGAATTTATCGGTGACGATAATGTGACGCTGATTTTAGGTGATAATCTGTTCTATGGTCACGGATACCTGGATTATATCAAATCCAAATTGGATACACTCACAGGTGCCATCATTTTTGGGTACTGGGTCAAAGACCCTGAACGATATGGCGTGGTCGAATTCGATTCTGAAGGGAAGGTATTAAGCATCGAGGAAAAACCTTCGGAGCCAAAAACTAACTATGCGGTACCAGGTCTATACATTTATGATAACCAGGTGGTTGATATCTCTAAAAACCTGAATCCTTCAAAACGAGGTGAATTGGAAATTACCCATGTAAATCAGGTGTATCTTCAACACCACCAACTCCATGTTGAAGTTCTGGGACGAGGAGTTGCCTGGTTGGATACGGGGACGCACAAGAGTCTTCTGGAAGCAGGCACATTCATCGAAACCATTGAAACGCGACAGGGATTAAAGGTGGGGTGCCTGGAAGAAATTGCCTTATTCCAGAAATTTATTTCCAAAGATGAGTTTATCGCTTTGACGCAACAGTACCCTAAAAATGAATATCGATCCTATTTGGAGGATTTATTGAAACGATGGAAATAGTTTCTGCATCCATCTCTGATATTTTCATCATTAAGCCCACTGTCCACCGCGACGGTAGAGGCTATTTTATGGAAACATACCATGCAGAAAAATTTTCTAATGGTTGTATCCCTGTTAACTTTGTTCAGGATAATCAGGCCATGTCTGACAGGAATGTGCTGCGCGGACTTCATTATCAGACCCAACATCCTCAAGGGAAATTAATCCGTGTTTTAAAAGGTGAGATTTGGGATGTGGCTGTGGATATTCGAAAGGGATCACCTACCTTTGGCAAATGGCATGGTGAGTATTTATCAGATTCCAACTTGCTTCAAATGTATATCCCGGTAGGATTTGCCCATGGATATTGTGTCGTCTCTGAAACTGCGGAGATCTTTTACAAATGTACGGATTTATACCACCCTGAATATGAGCAGGGTATTCGTTGGAACGATCCGGAAATTGGGATCAAATGGCCAATCACTTCACCAATATTGAGTGAAAAAGACCGGGATCAGCCGATGCTGAAAGATTCTGACCACTTTGAAAACATCGGAGATAACCTATGATAAAAATTTTGATGATCATTTTATTAACTATCGGCATTGTATTCAGCCAGGCTTTTTTATCCCATGAAAGGGATCAGGAAGTTCCAACTGAAACTCCGGGTATTGAGTTTTCACAAAATCCAATTTTATTGGACAAGATCATCCTCGAGGAACCTGTTGACCCCGATACGTATGTGGTGGGACCGGGAGATACCTTCTCATTTAATATGGTATCAGCAGATGGAATGGTGAATTTATTACTGGAAATTTCTCCTGTAGGAGAAGTTCTTATCCCAGTCGTGGGAATCATATCGGTTATCGATCTGACTCTAACAGAAGCAATTGACATCATTAAATCCAAATGTATTGAAAAATATGGCAATGCGTCTATTTATCTAACATTGTATGAAATCAGAAAATTTAAAATCTTGGTAACTGGCACTGTGAATCACCCAGGTTTTTTAACAGCAACTCCTTTCACAAGAGTATCAGATATCTTCGATATGGCAACTGAAGATAATGTTAACATACTCCCGATTTTTGATGAGCGTGCACTTCACGATGTATCCTTGCGAAATATCAAGTTAATCCGAAATGGAAATACCAGTCGAGTAGATTTACTTCGGTTTTATATCACTGGTGAAAAGGATTTAAATCCGAGGGTACAGCCAGGGGACGTGGTATCTATTGGATTGTCAGATGAGAATGTTCAGATTTATGGAGGAATCAAACTGCCAGGGAGTTATGAATTCGTTGAAAGAGAAAATCTGTACGATCTGATCAAACTTGCAGGCGGTTTTACTAATAATGCAGATTCATCCAGAGTAGAAATTACCCGATTCATCAATGATACGAAAAAAGAAATCATCCATTTATCCAAAATGGATGATATTTATCGAACTGTGTTAATGCCTGAGGATCACATAATTGTCAGGTTGAAACAAGATTATAAACGACAGGAATTGGTGACGATAACCGGAGAAGTCAAGTATCCTGGTAAGTATGCGTTACAGGGTAGCAATGTCACGGTGGGGAGTATTATTGAGAAGGCGGGAGGTTATACCGATCGGGCAGACCAAAGCAAGATCATGGTAAATAATCAATCCATTGCCAAGATCAGGGATATCGAATATGAACGGATTGCACTAATCCCATACGAAAACCGGAGTGATGCTGAAAAAGCTTATGTGAAAGCCCGAAGCCGCACCGTCAAAGGGACTATCTCTTCTTCATCTGAAAAATATACCAACATAATTATGGATTTCCCATTACAAATTGATGATGTGATCTCCATCCCACCAAAGCAAGAGTATGTTGAACTTTTGGGTGCTGTTGTTTTCCCTGGTAGATATCCTTTGATTGAAGCGAAATCTATCGAGGATTATATCTTGGAAGCAGGAGGATTAACGCATCAGGCATCAAGACAAAAGTACATTGTAAAAAATAGTACGGGTAAACGAATCACCTTCCATGAAAATGATGTTATTGAAAATGGAGATATAATTTTTATCGCTGAAAAACTCGAATACAATCGTTGGATGCGAGTTCAGGAAATCATGACGGTGGGAGGTCAAATGGCCGCAATAATCATCGTTATTCAAAACGCCATCAGATAATAACAGGGATAGGATCATGGTAGAAAACACCGACAATATAAATATATCAAAATTATTTCATGATCTGATGAATAGAAAAAGAACTCTTATTTCATTTATACTTGTGTTTCTTGTTCTTGGTGTATCCTATAGCATCATTTCAACGCCGATGTATAAGTCAACAATTTCTCTTTATCCGATCGAAAATGAAAATATGGTAAGTGGTGCATTGAATGATATCCAAGGCGTGGCATCTGCTTTTGGAGTAAATCTAGACGGTGGAACGAAATCCACATTTTTTATACCGGATGTTGTGAAGAGTCGAAGAATTTCAAATAGTGTAGTACTTAAAATATGGAATTCAGATTTATTCGATTCACCAGTCAATTTGATTACATATTGGGAAATTGATGATCAGAACAAACTCTCCCGCCGATTGAAAAGATGGGTGATGAGTCTTTTACCCAAAGGTAAAGGCGACCCTCAACGCAAATATATTTCTGCAGCCATTGAAGAACTGGATTCACGAATTAACGTAAAAGAAGAGGATTCCGGTCTGATTGTGATCACTTTAAAAATGGAAGAGCCACAACTTGCCTCAGATATTGCCGAATACTATGGGTATTTTATAAAAAAGTACATTGCTGAAGAATTGGAAATACAATCCCGAAAAAATCGAGAGTTTATTGAGGAAAGACTATCCGTTGCGAAATCAGACCTTGCGAAATCCGAAGATGAGTTGACGGACTTTCGTAAACAGCATACCATGGTTCTGGAACCTCCGGAAATCCAATTACAGCGCGGACGATTAATGAGAAATGTGGAAGTGAATCAGGAAGTGTACATCACATTGCGTCAACAATACGAATTGGCCAGAATCGAGGAACTGAAAGAGCTTCCTATTATTAATATTTTGGATATCCCCGAACCAGCTGCAGATAAAGATTCGCCAAAGAGATTGCTAATTATCCTTGGAAGTATGATTGCAGGTGCTATTATTGGTGTCACATTGGTGGTTTTTACATTACCGATTCCTGTAAGCTATTCTCAAAATAACGAATGACAGTTTTGAATACCGGCGTTATTATAATTCGCTGATTGAACTGAATGTCGGAGCATCCACTATCATTTTTCATTCTTGGTACTCAAAAGGGAGGAACATCTACCCTGCATTATTGGCTTAATCAGAATCCACATCTTTCTTTACCAAAAATAAAAGAAACCCATTATTTCAGTCAGACAGATCGGTATGATCTGGGTTTGGAATGGTACTTTCATTGGTTTGTACCGCAAAGTAAAAAAAATATTTGGGGAGAAGTGGATCCATCTTATTTATTTTTTCCTGAAACTCCCTCAAGGATAAAGCGACTTTGTTCTCGTCCCAAATTTATTATTATTCTTCGCGATCCCCTCAAACGGGCATATTCACATTATCTTATGTCCGTACAAAGAGGATATGAATCATTAGATTTTGTTCAGGCGCTTGAGAGTGAGAAGACCCGACTAGAGCAAGACAACCAATGGTTTTCTTTTAAGCATCACAGCTATTTGACCCGGGGCAAATATTCAGAACAGATCATGAGATTTAAACATGAGTTTTTAGATTCAAAATTTTTATTTCTGCGATTTGATGATCTGTTTACGGCTGAATCCAGAAAAAAAGTTTATCTAAAATTATGTGATTTTATCGGCGTGCAACCGGCAATTGATGCAATCGATCTGGAAACGGTTATCCGTCAGGCCAGTACATACAAGTCTGCTATTATTAGATCGATTTATGGGAGTCAGACCATACGGAGAATTGGAAAAAGACTTATTCCAATTATAAATGTTCAGGCAAAGATATTGGATGTTCTTGATAGATTTAATAAAAAACCAGTCCGTGAAAGATCACCTTTGGACAAAGGATTGATCCCTAATAAGATTCTCCAAAATGTAAATGTAGAAATTGAATCGGTAGCCGCACTAACAGGATTATCACTTGACCACTGGCTAAATAATCTAGAGGCAGAATAGTCTAGTCGTGGAATTTGTAAACAACTACTTTAAAAATCATCATTTCCTTGAAATCGCCAGAGGATCCGCCATAGCATTTGTACTGAAGGGGATTGGTGCAGTTATGGCATTTGCAGTCAGCGTGTTTGTTGCAAGGACATTAGGTGTTGATAATACGGGTGTATTTTTCCTTACCACCACCATTATATTCGTAACCGCCTCTATAGGGAGGTTTGGTCTCGATAATGTAGTCATTAGATTTATATCCTCAAACGCTTCTACAGAAAAATGGTCAGGAGTCAAATCCGTTTTTGCCAGTAGTCTGTTCATTGTTGTTGTTCTAACCGGTTTCCTTTCGGTCATCGTTTATGTGTTTGCAGAGCAAATATCTCTTGCAATATTTCATAAACCAGAGCTGATCATTCCTTTAAAATGGATGACGATCCGCATCATCCCGTTTTCGGTGATTACCATTGTGAGTGAATCATTGAGAGGGTTAAAAAAAATCGGATGGTCCCAAATGACAGAAAATATCTGGACACCTGCATTTACACTTTTACTTCTTATTATGATTCCCTATTACCATACCTTGGAAGGGATTGTACTCATTTGGAATACGGTTTCGATTATTGTTATGATCATCGCCTTATTTACATGGATTCGAACTACTACACGATTTGCTCATATCAAAACACATTATTCATTCCGTTTTCTAATTCACAGCGGATATCCACTCTTTCTTGTGATGATTTTGAATATGATCATCTGTTGGTCATCCACTATTTTTTTAGGAATATTTGCCGAAAATGCGGATGTTGGAATATATAATGCTGCCGCTCGAACAGCAAATTTGATGAATTTTCTATTGGTGTCAGTTAATACAATAGCCGCCCCTAAGTTTGCAGAGCTGTTTCATATTAATGATATGCAAGGTTTAAAAAGGTCTGCCCAAGACAGCACCCGACTAATGTTTTGGTTATCGCTTCCTGTTTTCATTATTGTGATGATATTTTCAAAAAATATCATGGGGATTTTTGGAGATCAATTTATCACAGGTACTGCGATATTAATGATATTGTCAACCTCACAATTTGTGAATGTTTCAACGGGCAGTGTTGGATATTTATTGATGATGAGTGGAAACGAAAAATTACTGAGAAATAATATTTTCGGAGTTGCCATCATCAATATAATATTGAGTGTGTGGTTAATTCCAAAGTATGGAATGCTGGGGGCAGGAGTAGTTTCCGCAATCAGTCTTACACTGCAAAATGTTATCTCCTTGCTTTTGGTGAAAAGAAAACTAAATTTTTGGACAATCCCATTCTTTGAAAGATTTAACATGGTTATCAAATGAATAATCCTCCGATCATTATTATGGGTATGCACAGGTCAGGGACAACCATGCTTGCGAAGATATTAAGTCAATTTGGTATTTTTCAAGGGAAAAAACTTGAAAAAAATCACGAATCTCCTTTCTTTATCAAAATTAATAATTGGATACTTTCATCTACGGGGTCTTCTTGGGATAATCCTTCTGGTTTTGTAAATCTCTTTAATGATAAAGAAATATACAATATTATAAAAACCAGAATTACTGGATATTTAAATAGTTTTTTCCGAGCTGAGTATTTTGGAATAAAAGGAATTATTCAAGGGATTAATTTTAATAATTATCCAAATCATTGGGGTTGGAAAGACCCAAGAACTACCATCACGTTACCTCTTTGGCTGGATATATTTCCCGATATAAAAATAATTCATATTACTCGTCATGGTATTGATGTTGCGAGCAGTCTTGCTACTCGTGAAAAGCAATTCATAGACCTGAAAATCAATGACAATTTTTCTAAGATAAACAAAAACGTAAGCTTGTTTCTTCCTATAATCAGGGGAGGAATACTTTCCTCTGCAAATTGCAGAGACATTAATCGAGCATTTGAATTATGGGTCGAATATTTGAAATTTGCTAAAAATTGGGAACATCAATATTCTGATCAAATTTTATCGGTAAAATACGAAACGGTATTAGAATCACCTGCTGAAATGATTGGAAATATATTAGATTTTGTTTCTGTTGATGTAAATCAAACTAAATTGAAGCATGCCATCTCTGGAATAAATCCAAACCGTTCATATGCATATAAAAATAATTCTAATCTAATCGCGTTATCGGAAAAGTATGATAATATTCTTAAACAATATGGATATTGATTTAACAAAGGGGCATGACTCATAAAAATAATGAACAAGAAATATGATAATACTCTAGTCACATGTCGTACCGATAATGTGGTAATTTGAAAAATTAATTTAGCTACAAAATGTTGATAAATATTCGTTCGTTGGCACATGCCTTCTTATTCCTTTTTGTTTTTATCATTCCTATTTGGCCTGAATATGCGGCAATAAAATTCGGTTCGCTGCCAGGTTTAAATCCCCAAAGAATAATATTTATTCCTATGTTGTCCCTATGGTTGTTATTTATTAAATATAATAATCAATCATTTAAAAACATAATTAAAGAATTATTGAACGAAAAATGGTTATTAATATTATCCTTCAGTTATTTAATCGTTCGATTTGTATCCATTATTTATTCACCTGATCCTCTTGCATCTACATATGTGGTTATAAATGATGTACTGTACTTCTTTTTTCTGATTCCTATTTCATCATCGTTGTTGGATAATCAGGATCGAATTTCAAATGCAACCATTTTACTTGTCATTGCGGGTATTATTGTCTTAATTATTGGCGTAACTGAAAGCATATTAGGTAAAAATGTGATCAGCACAATTCTTGAACCCACGAATAAAGATATGGTGCTCGCCCTCGCCTCAAAAGCGCGTGGGAGCTATCGTGTTCAGTCTACTTTTTCCAATCCATTGGCATTAGCACAATATATATTATTGATATTTCCACTATCAGTGTATCAATTTCGATATGGGAAATATCCCATATTTAAGTTCATGGGATTTATTTTTATCATTTTAGGTATCATCAATATTTTCCTTACCGGATCGAGAACTCCAATCGTTATAGCAATACTTTTATTTTTATGGTATGCTATTTCAGGAATGATCCATATTATCCGTCATACATCTGGATATTTAAAATTAAAATTTCTCATTTTAATTGTACCCATTATTTCAGGGATACTAATCTTTTCTACAGTGGAAATGACTCAATTAATAAAAGGAAGGACAAATCTGGAACAGGGCAGCGGAATGGTCCGCATTCTTCAATTAGCCAATGGTATTCCGCTTATAAAAGCAAAGCCGATTGTTGGATATGGTCCTGGAAAGGCGGCGGAAGAAATCGGAGTTGGCAGAGTAGGCACTAATCATTATACAGTAGATAATTATTATTTGACTCTTGCAGTTGAATCTGGATTACCAGCCATGCTATTATTTACATTAATCTTTTTCAATGTTATCAAAAATTATTATAAACGATCGAAAACACCTGATACAAATAGAATATCCATATTTCTTAACTGGTCGTTACTTGCGTTTATTTTATCTTTGGGTGTTCTGTCACTAAAAGAAATCTTCCCTATCGCTTTTTTTATTTTGGCAATGTCGGATAAATCGTATAAAATACAAAACATATAAAATAATGTTACAAAATTATATTGGATTCAACCTAAAATTGCCACGAAAAGAGAATTATTAGGTAAATAGAACTGATGAAATTCTAATTATATAATGAAAAAAAATAAAACAGGGACAAAACTGAACACGACATTTAATATAAAATATTAGAAATATTTTTAATTTTAAAATCATGGTAATGTATCATTCAATTCAAATAAAAATTGCCGAAGTCCTAATAGATGATGGAATTGGTATAACAGCTCTGGCGTTGGGGATATTGCTGTCTGGTAAGATATCTGGTAAACAGGTGAGTGGGTGATTCATCCAGTGGAATTAGTAAAAGAAAATAAGAATACGTCGCCGAACTTATCCATCATCATTGTGAACTTCAATGGGGGTGAGTACATCCTGGATTGCTTAAAATCAATTGAGGAAACCATATCAGAACGGATTGAGATCATTATCGCTGACAATAATTCGACTGATGGGAGTCTCGAAAAGGTAAGATTCAATTATCCTGATATAACAGTTCTTGAAAATAAAGAAAATGTTGGTTTTGCCTGCGCAAACAACATAGCCGTAAAACATGCGAAATCTGATTTTATATTATTATTGAATCCTGATGCGAAATTAGTAACCGGAATTTCCCGTTGCTTACAGTATATCCGGTCAAACAAACAGATTGGTGTTTTAGGGAGTAAAGTTGTTTTCCCAGATAGCTCTCAACAATATACTATGGGGCTTGAACTCCATCCCCTGAGGTTAATTTTATCTTGGTTGGGTTTAGGTAGAGTACTGCCTCTGTCAGTATTTCGGAGAGTAGAACTTAATGAGAGTCGATACTTACAGGAGCACACCACTGACTGGATTTCTGGCGCATTCATTCTGACTAGAAAAAAGGTGTGGGACAGGCTGAATGGATTAGATGAAGATTTCTTTATGTACATGGAGGACACGGATTTTTGCAGAAGAGTGAGAGACATTGGACTTAAAGTGGTATACTTTCCTCACATGGTAACAATTCACGATGAAGGGATGGGCAGGGAAAGTGTAGAATATACTTCATTATCTCGGACCTTTAAATCATATTTAATTTATTCTAGGAAGTATTATGGTTCAATAGGCTACTGGCAGGTAAGAATTGGTCTCACTTTGGTCATGCTATTCAGAAGCATATCGTACTTTCTCTTTGGTATTTTACTGATTTTTAGAAGTGGGAGTAGATACCGTGAAATATCTTCAATTTATCTGAAGGTCATTCCTGTTTTATTTACGAAATTATCGAAACAGAAAATCAAATAGCGTAGGAATATCAAGAGTGACAACGGATCGCTTAAAAATTGCAATCATTGAGTCGGTTGGTGCAAAGGGAGGGATGAATTATTACGATTTCAGCCTGTGCTCGACGTTATCAAAAGCAGGAATAACTCCTTTTTTATTTACTTCGCGCCATCTAGAAAAAGAAAAAAGTGATGAATTCAATGTTTATTATTATTTTAAAGGATTATTCTCGAACCTACCCAGATTTATCAGAGGTATTTTTTTTACGTGTCAATATCTGTTCATTCTCATCAAACTGAAAATTGATCATATCACTATCGTACATTTTCACTTTTTTCAATTTACACGATTGGAATGGTTACAGATATGGTTGTCCAGAATTTTTGATTTCCGCATCGTTAGTACTGTGCATGATGCAGAGAGTTTTTTATATGAGGATGATCAAAAAATAAAATCCTACATTTTCAGCACTATTGACCGAATAATTGTACACAATCAGGTCAGTAGAGATCATCTATTGTCTGTGTCACCCGGGCTAGAAAATAAGATTTCAATTATTCCCCATGGTAATTATTTAAACTTTGTTAAGCATCATCCTAGAAATATCGGCAGAGAAACCTTACATTTGAATGATGAGGACAAAATCTTACTTTTTTTTGGCCATATTAAAGAGGTCAAAGGATTAGATATTCTTTTGCATGCATTACCGAAAGTTATTCTATCGTACCCAAATTTAAAGTTGATCATCGCAGGGAAAGTTCTGAAAGATGATTTTCAAAAATATGAGCAAATAATCCAAAAAAATAACCTTGAAAAGAATATCATTCGGAAATTGCAGTACATCGACAATGAACTGGCTAATCACTATTTTTCAGCTTCAGATGTAATCATTCTACCGTACCGGAAAATATTCCAAAGTGGAGTCTTGCTGATGGCGATGAGCTATCAAAAACCAGTACTGGCATCTGATTTACCCGGAATGGCTGAGATCATTGAACATGGATCTAATGGTTATTTGTTCCGCAGTGAAGATCCGAATTCATTAGCGGATTCGCTGCTTGGAGTCCTCGATAATGATGTGGAATTACGCAAAGTCGCTTTAAATGGATATGATTTTGTTAAAGAAGTTCACAACTGGACGGATATCGGTATTGCCACTGCCAACGTTTATCAACAATTGAATGGTAATATTGGATAAGCAAAAAAAAATAGCAATTCTCGGCACACGAGGGATACCCAATAATTATGGGGGGTTTGAACAACTGGCTCAATATCTCTCACTGGGACTCTCCCAAAGAGGGTATGATGTCACAGTTTATAATCCACACGATCATGAATACAAAGAACCTTTGTATCATTCCGTGAAGATTGTCAAAAAACTCGATCCTCACAAAATATTGGGTTCTGCCTCACAATTTGTATATGATTATATTTGTCTGAGAGATGCGATCCGTCGGCATTTAGATGTGGTGATTGAGCTAGGGTACGGAAGCTCGGCACTTTCACTTTTAATATGCTCCACAAAAAATATCAAAGTGATCACAAATATGGATGGTATGGAATGGCAACGACAGAAATGGAACTTAGTGGTGCAAAGGTTAACGAGGTGGTTTGAGAAGATCGCAGTTAATAAATCTGACATTCTGGTATCGGATTCAAAAGAAATCCAAAAGTATTATCTCAACAACTATGGCAAACCATCAACATTTATCCCTTATGGAGCTGATCCGGTTTTAGAGATTGATGACTCTCATTTAGATAAATTTAAACTAACAAATAGAAATTATCATTTGATCATTTGTCGATTAGAGAGAGAAAATAATATAGAAACAATCATAAATGGAGTACTGAAATCAAACAATGTTTCGCCATTAGTAATTGTGGGAAATCACCAAGTCGGGTACGGGAAGAGTATCTTTAATAAATTTAAGAGCCACAATAAAATCCGATTTTTAAACAGTATTTATAATAGGGACGTGTTGAATTGTTTGAAAAAGTATTCTATGTTATATTTTCACGGACACTCCATTGGAGGAACCAATCCTTCGTTATTAGAAGCAATGGCATCTGGTTGTCAAATTGCTGCCCATGATAACCCTTATAACAGAGAAGTCCTCGGTCTGGATGCCCAATATTTTAGTAACTTTAACGATGTGAAAAATATCATAGACAATAAAGTTGTTCTGCCAGAAATCACTCAAACAAGAATACAAAATAATCTGGATAAAATTGATAAAATTTATAATTGGGATGCCATCATTCAGTCGTATGAAGCAATATTATAGTGCATCCTTCATCATCTACCAGGATGAATCGTTAACAACTATGACTCAATTAAAATTGAATAAATTAAATATTATAAACAGGAACCCGATGTGATGAATGGAGATATTACACATTTTCTGAACGTCCTCCTTCCTTTCCTGTTTTCCATGATGATCATGCCGTTAGGTGTGAAATTCTTTCACTACTTGGACATCATTGATCATCCAACTGCTCGTAAAAAGCATAAACATCCCACACCCGGTACCGGCGGGATCATCTTTTTTATTCCGTTTGTTGTCTTATTTATTTTTTTTGTTAAACTGTCACCGGATATCATCGCATATCTTATCAGCGTGACGTTTCTGGTATTTGTTGGATTCACCGATGATATTAAACCCGTGTCTCCGTACACCAAATTTTTTGCGCAAGTGCTCAGCGCGTTTACCCTGCTTAGCATCTCACAATTTTATCGAAGCATCCCATTTTTTACCGATTATCCACAAATCCAGTTTCTTATTGCGTTAGTGTTTCTGGTCGGTGTGACCAATGCATATAATTTGATTGATGGACTTGATGGATTGGCATCCGGATTAAGTATCATATCGTTAGGGATGTTGAGTTTATTTATGGCGGGTTCAGCATATTTTCCGCTAATTTTACTTATCATCGGATCGGTTTTTGGATTTCTTCGGGCAAACACTTTTCCTGCAGCTATTTTCATGGGGGATAGTGGTAGTTATTTCCTGGGATTTTCCATTGGTGTTTTCTGTCTGGCAGGAGTAAACACTATAGATTTCCCCGTATGGTTTCCGCTATTTGTCATTCTTGTACCGATGGCAGACACAGTAAACGTATTTTTTCGCAGACTCATCAAAGGAAAGAACATCTTTTTACCTGATGCGTCCCATATTCACTACCGGATTATGGCATGGGGAGTATCTCATAAAAACACAGTGTTTTTGCTATACTCACTCCAAACTATTGCAGCATTTATTGGCATAGGGCTACTGGTTCACCGGTCTGATTCTTTCTGGACGAGTGTATTAATTTTATCGATGCTAACACTTCAGCATGGCGTACTGATTTATCACGACGATGTAAAGAAGATCATTCAAACATCAGAAAAATCACCAATACGGATTTTCCACAGGTTCCCACTTCTAAAACGCGGATACGTATATTATTTTCTGGCACTGTTGCTGATCCTCGCAGGAATGCAAATCATTCAGTCACCAGTGCAATCCAATGATAATATGATCATGATATTTCTGGCATTGATCACCACATATTTATTCATCATTGATCATAATGCAGGTCGCTCTGCAAACGTGAGCATAGGCATGTTATTACTTGCAGGATTGGCAGCCATCATTTGTCCTTCCATTCAGAACACAAGTTATGGAAATATTATCAGCATTTTGTTACTTGTGGGTGTGGCACTATCGATTTTTGGGTTATTCCGAAAACATCACATATTCGATTCTCCCACGGAATATCTGATGATTGTCAGCTTGATTTTGTTTGCTCTGGTATCCAGGGAGTATGTTTCCTTTTCCATCGCATATTATTTAATTCTGATCTATTTGGTGTACAAGATTTTGTTACAGGATGAATGGGTAAGAAAGTACAATGTGATTTACATCCTGAACATCGCCACTCTGGTATTTGTCATTATCAAGAGTTTACCGTGAAAATCATAACCATCATATTCCTTTTGTTTGTGGCTGATATTGCATGGACTCAGGCGATTTCAGATGATATTTCACCGGATGCCATCCTTCGGAATGAATTCAACACTACTGATACAGGTGAAATAGATCAGTCATCTTATCTATATCCTCATGTGGTGAATCGGTCTAATCGAATGGTTTACAATTTCCTTTCCGGTAAAAATCTTCGGATAGAGCCGGTGATGGGTATTCGTTGGAGCAGCGCAGGTTTCGAAATGGACCCAATGAGTACACCTGCACCTGTTCTGTGGGTGTCACCGGGGATCAAATTCTCGGCGTCCACATACTTATTTGACCCCATGCTGAACCTGTGGTTATATGCTTGGGGGAGGTTCCACAAGCATTCGGCGTATGGATTCAATGGATCATCAGTTATTTCAGACCAAACGCTTTTCCCATATCGTCCGGAATACAGTGTTGAATATTACAGTCGTACAGAGAGTCCGGAAAATGGAATTGACCTGGATGAGAGCCTGGGCGGTGTAGCATTGGTAGCACCAAAATTCCATTTGATCTGGGGGAAATTCAGAAATCACATGGGTCCTTCATCACGGAGTAATCTGCATCTTTCTAGAACTACACCAGCTTATTCACAATTCCGGATAGTGGTGAATCCCAACAAACGGGTGTCCCTTACGTATATGATCGGTCAATTGGGTTCTGACATACCGGATAGCTCCCTGTACCAACAGGTGTACGAGGACGACTTGGACGAGACAGTCAAAATGTCTTCAATATCCCGATACGTCGCTATGCATCGAGTGGACTTTCTGAATCCCTCCCGGACTCTTCGGCTGGGATTATGGGAGCAGGTGATTTTTGGAGGGCGGTCCATCCCTTTTGAGTACTTGAATCCGATCACACTGTTTTGGTCAGCGCAGCATAAACTGGGAGATGTGGATAACGTCCAAATGGGAGTGGATTGGGAATGGATGATTCGGGACCAACGGTTATACGGTGCACTCCTCATGGATGAATGGGCACCCTATGACACATTTAAAGGCAGTCGTGAACACAATTGGTTTGGGTGGCAGGCTGGGTCCAGCAGAATTGTTCGTTATAACAGTTTGAGCATGATGCTCACTTTGGAATATACATATATGGACCCACGAGTAAATCTCCATCGGTTTCCTGTGAATGACCCTCAACATCACAGCTATGATATTGGATATTGGACTGGAGGTCACGCAGCCGACTGGTGGTTCAGTGTAACCATGTTTCCATCCCACGATTTATCTGGAAGGTTCTATTGGACGACGCTCCGAAAAGGTGAACAAAATCGGGAGGATATCTACGAAAATCAATCCATTCAATGGATGACCGGGGAAATCCAAAAAAAGCAGGAGACAGGGCTCGATTTCTGGTTTTGGGATTCACATCAGATTCAATATACCCTTATTATTCGATGGGTGGAAACCCAGAATTTGTACCCGGAAGATCATTTCTTTGACATCTCTATCGGTGCACTTTACAATATTCACCGATGATCATTGACTTAACAAAACGAGGAAACTTATGAAAAACAAAAAGATAGCTCTCGTATGTGGTGCTGGCGGGTTTATCGGTAGCCATTTGGTTACCCGGTTGAAAAATGAAGGATACTTTGTGAGAGGTGCAGACCTGAAAGCCCCGGAATTTTCCCGTAGTACAGCGGATGAATTTCACATCGGTGATCTACGTGATCCAGTATTTTGCCAAAAGATGTTGACGCCTCCGCTGGATGAGGTTTATCAATTGGCTGCAGATATGGGCGGCGCAGGATTTGTTTTTACCGGCGAGAATGACGCGGACATTATGCATAATTCAGCCCTCATCAATTTGAATATACTGGGAGAGATCAAACAAAGGGAAGGAATCCGAATCTTTTATTCTTCATCCGCCTGTATCTATCCGGAATATAATCAGATGGACCCTCTTAATCCCAAAACAGAGGAAGGCACGGCCTATCCTGCAGAACCGGACAGTGAGTATGGTTGGGAAAAATTATTTAGTGAACGAGCCTACATGGCATTTGCCCGAAATTATGGTATCACAGTCAAAATTGCCAGGTTTCACAATATCTTCGGTCCTGAAGGGACTTGGCGAGATGGCAGAGAAAAAGCACCGGCCGCCATGTGCAGAAAGATTGCCGAAGCTAAAGAGGATTCTTCCATTGAAATTTGGGGAGACGGACAACAGACCCGCTCATTTTTATACATTGATGATTGTCTGAATGCAGTCAGATTGCTGATGGATAGCGACTTTTCCGGTCCAGTCAATATTGGATCAGAGGAGATGGTGTCCATTGATGAGCTGGCAAAAATGGTAATGGAAATCGCCGCTAAACCACTGACTATCCACCATATATCAGGTCCATTGGGTGTCCGGGGTAGAACCTCACATAATGGATTGATCCGAGAGCAATTGAACTGGGAACCTTCCCATTCATTGCGTCAGGGCATGAGTAAAACCTACACCTGGATTAGCGAGCAGGTGAAACTGGCTCAACATTAACATTGACTATCATAATAGCAGAAAATTTACGAATCCACCTTCTAAAATCCTTGTTTGTCGAATACTTTGCATTTACCCATTTTTCCGTCGACTAAACGTTTTATTTCATGGCGTTGGATGCGTTAAACTATGCCCCTGAAATTTTCCCGAAAATTGTATTTTTTAATTTAATAAACAGGTTAGAACATGCTCTCACTCAAATATATTAGAGAACATAGAGAAAAGGTGATGACATCTGCCGCACATAAAAATGTTGTGGTTGATATTGATGAGCTTATCAAAATGGATGAAGACCGTCGAGTCATTATCGGGGAGACGGAAAGTCTAAAAGCAGAACGGAATCGTGCATCGCAAGCAATATCGATGAAAAAGCGACAAGGTGAGAATGCTGATGATGACATCCATAACATGAGGAAAGTTTCAGAGCAAATCAAAGATTTGGACAACCGGCTAAAATCCATTGAAGTGGATCTTTTCAATCTTCAGCTATACGTTCCCAATATTATTCATGAGTCTGTACCATTAGGAAAAGATGAATCTGCCAATCAGTTTATCCGGGAGTGGGGTCAACAAACGGTCCATTCATTCAAGGCAATGGATCATCTGGAAATAGGGGAAGCGCTACAATTATTTGATTTCAAACGGTCAAGCCGAATGTCCGGGTCTGGTTTTCCACTTTTCACTGGGTGGGGCGCTAAACTGGAACGGAGTTTGATTAATTTCATGCTAGACTTGCACATCGAAAAACATGGATACCAGGAATTATTTCCACCCTTTCTCACAACACGGAGCGCTACCATCACCACCGGTCAGCTTCCCAAATTTGAGGAAGACATGTATCACGTTAATGAAGATGATCTATTTCTAATCTCCACGGCAGAGATACCTGTGACCAATATTTATAAAGATGAAATACTCACTGAAGATGATCTGCCAATAAAATTTGCGGCGTACTCTGCCTGTTTCAGACGGGAGGCCGGAAGCTATGGTAAGGATACCCGAGGATTACTTCGCGTTCACCAGTTCAATAAGGTTGAGATGGTAAAATTTGCGCATCCTGATAACAGTTATGACGAACTGGAAACCCTGGTAAAAGACGCGGAGGATGTTCTCCAAGCCCTTGGACTTCATTACCGGGTTTTGGCGTTGGCCAGTGGGGATCTATCTTTTTCTGCGGCAAAATGTTACGATTTGGAAGTATGGGCGCCTGCTTATGGCAAATACCTGGAGGTTTCAAGTTGTAGCAATTTCGAAGATTTTCAGGCGAGAAGGGGGAATATCCGATATCGACGAAAGTCGGACAATCAAGTAGATTTTGTCCATACCCTAAACGGTTCCGGCGTAGCTACACCCCGACTGATGATTGCCCTATTGGAAACGTATCAACAGGCGGACGGGAGTATTCGTATTCCTGAAGCACTTCAACCATATATGAAGACTGACATCATCCCTTCAATATGAAATATTTTCGCAGCCTGTGGGTAATTTTAAATCTTTGCATTGCCACCGTATGGACGGTTATCCTGATTATCCTTGTGGGAATTATTGATGACCGAAAACGATACACTGGGAAAGTGGCACGATTTTGGGCGAAATGGGTGATGTTATCCACAGGAATCACTGTCGAAGTGAAGGGTTTAGAAAATATTGTTGATGGCTGTCAGTATATTTTTACAGGGAATCATGAAAGTGCGTTGGACATTCCTGTAGCCATTGCATCGCTCCCTATCAGCCCCGTGTTTCTGGCGAAAAAAGAACTTTTCCGGATACCGGTTTTTGGCTGGGGATTAAAAGCAGCCGGGATGGTGAGAGTCAATCGTCAAAACCGGGAAAAAGCCAAAGTATCCGTGGATAGGGCAGTGAAAATTCTCCATGCCAGAGATGTATCGGTGATTATTTATCCTGAGGGCACGCGATCTCTGGATGATCGTCTTCTAGCGTTTAAAAAAGGAGGGTTTTTATTGGCCATCCGATCTGGTTTGCCGGTGGTACCCATCACCATATTGGGTGCGCAGGCGATTGTATCTAAAAAATCGTTGACTTTAAATCCGGGAAAAATCAGATTTATTATCGACAAACCTATCCCAACCACGCATATGGAAGACTCCCATCGGGATGCCTTGTTAGTTCAGGTACGTGATATCATACAACTTCGAAAAACAGAGTACTTATCATCTGGATTAACCCATGATAATCATGAATAATCCCGCTTCCAATCATTGGGTTATAGGATGCCATCGGAGTAACTTACGCGTACTTATGTATGCCACTAAACCAAAAGTATGACGGTAAATCACACGCCGATGTTTTTATATTCTGAACACTCCGAAAATATATTGAATCCGCTTTATCAGGTTCGTGATGAGGCAGATATCTATCCCATTTGGCAGAATCAGTGTGGAAATTCATTTCAAATCCCGGGAGGCACTATCACGGTCATCCACCCGGGGGAAAGAAATGTTTACTCAGGGCCAGATTTTAAGAATTGTATGTTGTTACACTCACGAGGATTTGTCCTTAATGGAGACGTAGAAATCCACACTCATATGGAAGACTGGAACCGTCACCATCATAGTCACAATTCCGAGTATGAGAATGTTGTGCTGCACGTGATCATTCACGGAATTCCAAACCATGTGACTATAACTGAAACCTGTTCTGTGCCCACAATCGTATTACCGCTTACAGGCGCTAGTTATCCGGACTCCTGTTACTATGTCACAGACCAGATGGGTTCTGAAAATATTTACGGGTGGATCCGGGCGATGGCCAGAATTAGATGGGAAGAAATCCAAAAGGGGTTATCAATATCCCACTCTGAAACCCTCTATCGTTTTTTTAAAATTGTTTCCATCAGGGGGAATGAGAAGTCACTGCGGGAATTATCAATTCTTTTTGGTCATTTATGTGAGAATAAAGATGTGACAGATGCATCGATGTTGAGCGTGATGGATCATGCAGGAAAATCATTTGCATGGAAACTAGGAAAAAGACGTCCAGCCAGTCACCCTAAAAACAGGATTCCTTTTGTGAGCTTGTTGGCATGGACATGGATCAACAATCAGGCTGCATTTCAAGGAATGGATATTCAAAAAATGCTGAAACTTAAAAATCAGCTTCAACGTCTTGGATATCCGGTACCTGGGATAACTTTTTTGAAAGAGATGATGGGGAATATCGTCCTACCCTTATTGGAAATTCAAACCAGAGAGGACCATTTTCAGTATTGGTCGTCCTTGACAATCCAGCCGTATGCTGTAGTTCGTCATCGTTTGTCCGAATGGGGATTAACACCAGTCCTTTTGTCGTTTGAAATCCAACAGGGAGTTCTTCAGATCGAAAAAGAGTCCTGCCAACAAAGACATTGTCACATATGCCCGGCAGGAGTATTTGAATATTCCGAAGAAGATGAAACGGATTGGATGATAAACGAAAATAAAAATAAATTAATAAATTGAAAAACCATATAAATAAGACCATTTCCCTCGTATTCATGATGCTGTTATCGTTATCATGGGGACAAACACTTCCCGGAAAAGTGAAATCCGATGAAGTCTTCACGGACATGCCGAAAAGCAATAATCAGCTTCCCGTTGTGCATCCAAAAACTTATTCTCCCCCTGAAGAATTCGACTTATTTGTGACACGAATACAGGAGGCCAAACTATTGTACGCCGATGCTATCATCTCGGATATTACCGGAGATACACTTGAAGCCGCCTATCATTTTGAACAGCTTTTTGAAAGTCTGGAAGCACTTAAAAACATGAGTTATGACGACGAATTTCAATATCTGGAATTCAATCGTTTACTTGCCGCTGCCATTCAGTACTATGAAGATGATGCCGAAACCATTGATGGTGTTGAAACACGCTTGTCTGTTGCTGTCCTCCGGGATAAACTGAATGAGTACATTTATAGCCAGACACTTGAGGATCTTGAATTCGTGGAAGAAACCATGGAAATCATTCCCGGGCATGTCCCCATCACCTATAATCAGCGGGTGGCAAGTATCATCCAGTTTTATCAGAAAAAAGGTCGGACGAGCGTTCAAAAATGGCTTACCAGAATGGACCGGTACAAACAGATTATCCTCCCGATTTTAGAAGAAGAAGGCGTCCCACCAGAGTTATTTTATCTTTCCATGATTGAGAGTGGATTAAAGCCAGAGGCGTATTCTCATAAATACGCATCGGGGTTGTGGCAGTTTGTCAGCGCAACGGGAAAACAATACGGACTGGAGCGAAGCTGGTGGATAGATGAACGAAATGATTTCGAAAAATCCACCCGAGCAGCAGCCCGACATTTAAAAGATCTGTATGCGGAGTACAATGATTGGTACCTCGCTTTTGCCGCCTACAATAGTGGTAGTGGAAACGTAAATCGAGCTATCAGGTATAATGATACTCGTGATTACTGGCATTTATCTCGCCTTCCAAGAGAAACGCGAAACTATGTCCCCAATATTATGGCAGCCATTTTTATCGCAAGCGATCCCGCTAAATATGGATTTCATTACACATCTGAACCTGTGTTGCAGTGGAAGATTATCGAAATTGACAAACCTGTAAAAATGGATGTGATCAGTAAATGCTCCGGGATTGATGTAGCAACTTTGAAAATGTACAATCCTGAACTGAGACAAAATGCGATTCCGCCCCTTGAAAAGGATGAGGTCTACCGTTTTCGGATGCCATTAACCGTGTCAGTGGATTTTGATTCACTATTTTCTCTGGTAAGAATTGAAAAAGGTGACGAAATTGTACTGATTGACCATAAAGTAAGAAGAGGTGAGAGTCTCTGGCTTATTGCCAAAAAATACAATGTCATAATTCAGGACATTGTCGCTCTGAACAAACTTCAGAGCGCTCGCTTCATCCAGCCGGGCCAACTATTGAAAATCCCAACAAATGGATATCAGGATGCCTATACCAGTACTACAGTCGAAAGTCAGAAATTCTATTATACAGTAAAACGGGGTGATACACTGGGCGAAATTGCCGAAAAAAATCGTACTTCCATTCGCAAACTAAAAAAATGGAATGGTCTTCGGGGTGACTTTATACGTGAAGGCCAAAAACTTATTATCTGGAAGAATGCCTGATCACATGAGAAAAAAATTCGGATGGCTGTGGATTTGGGGAGGTGTTGTCGTCATTCTCTTTATCATTCTTTTTTCAATTATGCCTAATGTTGATTCTATTTCTCAAGGTCCTAAAATTGGTTTGGTGGAAATTACGGGTCCTATTTATTCTTCTCAACAGGCGGTAAAAGATCTGAATTATTTCAAACACAGACGTGATATCGATGCCATTATTATCCGTCTCGAAACTCCAGGCGGTGGCGTAGCTGCATCGCAGGAAATTTTTGAAAAGGTGAAATCCATGTCATCCGGGGATATTCCAATCTTGGCGTCCATGGGTGGCGTAGCTGCATCTGGGGGATATTATATTGCTATTGGAGCAGATAGCATCATGGCCAATCCAGGAACGGCAACGGGGTCTATCGGCGTGATTATGGGGTATCCTGTTGCAGCCACTCTGTTAAATAAATTGGGTTTGGAATATGAAACGGTTAAAAGTGGTCCCTACAAAGATGCCGGATCTACGTTTCGGGATGTTACAGACACAGATCGGGAATATTTTCAACAGTTGGTGGATAATCTATACCAACAATTTGTCCGGGCAATCGCTGAACAGCGGGAGATGACTGTTCTAGAGGTGGAGACATTGGGGAATGGAAAAGTATATTCAGGTGAACAGGCGTTAGAATATGGACTGATCGATATGCTGGGAACCCTTGATGATTGTATCGAACTAGCAGGGAAGCTTGCGGGTTCAGAAGAAACGCCCCAGGTGATTGAACCCCCACGGCCACGGAAAGGAATCCTCTCGAAGATTTTGGGAGAGAGCATAAATTTAATTCCCGAAATCAGGTCTTATCCTGTACCGGAATATAAATTATATTAATTAAGTGAGGTTACTATGACCAAAGCTGAAATTATCAGTGATGTTGCTTCTAAAACCGGTCTCACGAAAGTGGAGACGGAAGTGGTTTTTGAGCAAATCTTCAATACCATATCACAGTCGCTAAGATCAGGCAATCGGGTGGATATCCGGGGATTTGGTAATTTTTATATCAAACATCGGCCTGAGCGAAAAGCTGTCAATCCCGTAACCCGGGATACAGTTCATTTACCTGAGAGATACTCTCCGGTATTTAAAGTGTCAAAATTATTGAGAGAATCAGTAAATAAAGCAATATTAAGAGGATTTTAACAAGGAGGTTAAATGCCCTGCGGGAAAAAGCGAAAAAAGCGGAAAATGAATACGCATAAGCGTAAAAAAAGGCTCCGCGCAAACAGACATAAAAAGAAAAATTCATAATTAATTTGAAATTCTTTTAGCGCACCTGTTTCGCGTGCGCTGAAAATATCACAGGACGCAGGCGATATTAAATGTTGTCTGCGGTTTTGTGAAGAACAGTTAGATAAGGATCAGATATGAACCAGGATCATCCCACGGTATTGACGGTCACTCAACTGAATAATCAGGTAAAATCCATGCTGGAAAACCGATTTAACCGGCTATGGATTGAGGGTGAGGTGTCTAATCCAAAAGTATATCCATCTGGGCATATCTATTTCACTTTGAAAGATTCAATGAGTGAAATTTCAGCCGTGCAGTTTGCGGGAAGCCGGATCTCTGGTGACGTGAACTTTACACACGGAATGAAGGTCATCGCCTACGGATCGCCTACGGTTTATCTGAAAGGTGGTCGATACCAGTTTATTGTTGATACCCTGTATCCTTCGGGACAAGGTGAACTCTGGCTGGCGTATGAGCAATTAAAAAAACGTCTGGAATCAGAGGGGCTATTTGCTGTGGATAGAAAACGGCAAATCCCTGCTTTTCCCAAGCGCATCGGTGTGGTGACTTCCGAAAGTGGCTCAGTCCTAAGGGATATCATTCATGTGATTACCCGACGAGCGCCGCATGTGGAAATCCTGATCAGACCTGCACGTGTGCAAGGAAAAGACGCTGCAGCGGATATCAAAGCTGGTATTCACGATCTGAACCAACATGGACAAGTAGATGTAATCATTGTCGCAAGAGGTGGGGGATCCCTGGAAGATCTTTGGTGTTTTAACGATGAACAACTAGCATACGAAATCTACAATTCCGAAATTCCAGTCATATCCGCCGTGGGACATGAAACGGATTTTACCATCGCTGATTTCGTTGCGGACCTCCGGGCACCTACTCCTTCTGCAGCTGCAGAATTGGCGGTACCCGTCAGAGACGATTGGTTGCAATCGCTGGATGAGGCTGAATCCAGGATGAAAGATGCAATCTTGCAACACATCCATCACAGACAACAGGACCTTGATCACCAACTGGACCATTATGCATTTCACAGACCGGGACTTATCATTAATGAAATGAAAGAACGGTTTGAGAATCTGTGTAACCGGTTCATTTTGTTGCAACAATCACTTATCAATGACAAATCCACGCTACTGGAGAAATTTATCCATCAGTTGCAATTATATTCGCCGTTGAATAGTCTGGGTAGTCTCACGACTCAGGTACATCATATTGAACAGAGACTTACAACGGTCACAGATCAGATGTTACATGAAAAGGGGCACGTTATTCAAAATCTGGGGGATGTCCTTTCGAAATTAGATCCCAATAATATTCTACTACGGGGGTACTCTGTGGTGCAAACCACTGAAGGATCAATTGTAAAATCTTGGAAAGATGTTGACAGGGAAGATGTTGTTTCTGTACTCCTTTCTGAAGGAAAACTCACTGCACAAATTATGGAGACCAATCATGGCAAAGAGCGCTGAATTGCCAAAAACTTTTGAATCATCCATTGAAAGATTGAATGAGATAATCCGAGAACTAGAAGCTGGGAATATCCCTTTAGACGACACTCTGAAAATATTTGAAGAGGGGATCCGACTCACACAAGCATGCCGGATACAATTGACCGAAGCAGAGGAAAAAGTGAAAACCCTCATCAGCACGCAGCAGGGATTCGAAGAAAAACCAGGTGTTTAGCTATCCCCCAAAAACAGAAGAACGGCAGGTCATGAAATTCGGATGTACGGGGAATTTTGAAAAACCTGAATTTTATGATATTCTCGGAAAAATTTATCTATTCCTGAAGGATTTTGGTCATTTATTTTATCTGGATTCCCAGGTAATACTCACACATTCCGAACCCTGGTTGAAAGACATCCCTACGATGCATTTGGAAGAAATAGCTGAGTCCTGCGATATTCTGTTTTCTATTGGAGGCGATGGGACAATCCTATCCACCATTCGTAGATTGGGAAGCAAATCTCTTCCAGTCATGGGTATCCACATCGGTGGACTGGGATTTCTCTCCGAATGTACTCAAAAGGATTATCTTACCGGGATTGATCAGCTCCTGAACGGAAAGTACGAAATTTCTGACCGTATGATCCTGGAGGTCTGTATCCAACGGAACAAAGTTGAAAAATACTATGGACTAAACGATATTGTCATTGATCATGGAAACACCTCAAGACTGCTAAAAACGCAAATTGATGTGTCCGGGGAATATCTGAATACGTATGAGAGTGACGGGATCATTTTGACTACACCCACCGGATCAACCGCCTATTCCTTATCTGCGGGGGGTCCAATTGTCATGCCAGGACTGAATGTGATCACCGTGACGCCCATCTGTCCTCACAGTTTGTCGGCACGCCCCATCACCATCTCTGCAGAAGAAGAGATCGTTGCCCGATTTTTTGAGGATCAATCCAGTATTACTATAACGGTGGATGGTCAGATATCTATACCCGTGGATTATGCCACTCGCATCACAATTCGCAAAGCAGAATATTCTGCACGACTGATCCGCCTACCAGGTAGTAGCTATTTTCAAACCCTCAGGAAGAAAATGGGCTGGCAGGGGAAAGTCAGGTAGGGGAAGCTTCAGGCTGCCTGTCTACCATCCACCTGTCGGGAGACAGGGCAGGCATGACAAGCTAAAGTTTTCAAGCTTTTAACCATTGGCTATTTGCTGAACCTGTACCCTCATACAGATGTTAATAATCCGCTTTGGTCATCACTTCTGCTTTAAGTCTTTGTTTTAACTTTCTCCAATAGGCTGTTGGGTCAACGCCCGGTCGCTATGTGACGGTCTCGGTTTCTTCCTCCGAGACTGTCATATAGCGACATGTTACCTGCTGGTCTTTTTTAATTTTATTTTCAGGCGTTAGCCAAACTTTTCTTATATCATTGTTTTTACTTTAACATTTATTTTCTATTATTTGAACAAAATTTTTTTAAAATACCGCTAACAATAAACTTTTGTCATATCAAGTTTTAAAATTGATCTACTGAAAACTATTTTTTATGACTTTCCTGAAACCATATCATTTTTAAAATACCACTAATAAAAGCTTTGAACTAAAACGAATTTTAAAAACGGTCATCGACCAACTATTTTTTATGAATTTCCCGAAACCATATCATTTTTAAACTATCGCTAACAAAAGCTTTGAACTAAAACGAATTTTAAAAACGGTCATCAACCAACTATTTTTTATAATTTTTCCTTTAATTAATCAATAAATTTCCATGTATCCGCACCATCAAATTTCCTTATTTTAACTGGTTCCATTATTTTATAGTCTATTATTCTGCCATTTACAACCGTTTTTTGTTCTTCACATTTTTCTGTAGTTTTATAATGCGTTGTACAACCGCAATTTGGGCAACTGTGAAATTCTACATACATATCACCCCACATATATATTGATGTTGGCTTTTCTTTAAAACTAATTTTTTCTATTTCTAAGTCATGAGCCCACAAAGCACCAAGTCTAAAACAAATTGAACAATTACAGCTTGTCACCGATTCTGGTAATTTTCTTATTTTTATTTCTACATTCCCACAGTGGCATTTTCCGGTAATCATATTTCCTCTTTTACTATTCAGGTAAAAATATATATTAAAGTATTATGACTTTTTAAACAGTATATCTTTCATTCCAGCTTTTAGGGAACTTTAATTTATTCCCGTATATATACCGAATTAACTGTCCGTGATGCATAACCTCATGTTCTAATAAATCTAATATCAATTCACTTTGCTCATCTGATAAAATATTTCCCTTCAAGTATTTTATAACATTGTCAGAACTGCTCTCTAAATATTTTAATACTTGAGGTTTAGATTTGTTTTCATTAAGGGAACAACTGAAACCAACCCACTTGCCAACCTGAATAGCTTTTAAATAGCTTTCTCTTGCACCGATTATGCACCATATTTGCTCTCCTATTTTATTAGAAGGTAAATCCTTAAGATATAATGACAGAACTTCTTGAGGTAGATTTTCAATTAAATCCTTAGTTAAAGTAAAAGCCCTTTTAATTTTTTTTATCAATATCTCCATACTATTAATCCTTCAATTTTTATTCAAATACTTTAAATTATTATTTTATTATCTTTGTTATAAATTAAAGACTTGCTGCTAACAAAAGACTTCAAGCTCAAAGATTTTCAATATCGCTTCTCTGAAAACTATTTTTTATGATTTTCCTGAAACCATATCATTTTAAAACTACCGATAACAAAAGCTTTTAACTTAAACGAATTTTAAAATCAGATCGCAATCAGCAATAATTTTTTACTCATATATTTTTTTTAATTTTGTTTTTTAAAACTATTTTTTTATTTTTCCCCGACTTGCAGGTAACGGTTAGTATATGAAAAGTAGGCGTTTTCGAAGGAATAAACTTTCGGTAAAGCATAACGTTTGACACGAGCTAATCCTTTTGATTTTATTACTGTTTCGCCTATTTTTTATATACATTGTTAGCCACAGGCCCTTTTAATTTAACATTGGTTCTGCCATTATCATAATTACGTGAGCAAATATGTGACCCAAAAAAGCACTTTCTAATCCTTTTTTCCAATAAAGCCAACCGAATATTAGTCCACCAATTGTATTCCCAATTAGTATGTAAGTCAATAATCCAGTTGACGGGTCTTCAACAGCCTGATAAGCAATTGGAAAATGCCCAAGTGCAAATATTATTGATGCAAATATAATTCCTGTCCAAAATGTAATTGGTTTTGTACCCTTAAATATTTTAGATGCTATCCAAACTAATAAAGTCATTAGTCCAAATCGCATAAGAATTTCTTCTGTTAATCCTCCGTATAAAAATCTTGCGGCTAAGGTTGGTTTTAATGATTCTCCTAATTCCAAAAATTCCGTTGGTAGTATTGGGTTAAATATAAGACCAACAAGACTTAATAAAATTCCTGATAAAACACCTCCCAAAATTCCATACTTTAAGATATTGGAAGGATTCAAATTATCATTCTTAATACCCACCATTTTTTCAATTAGCGGCACTTTCAAATTAACCTTTTGATAAAGAATAGTTCCAACAATTACTGCAATAACCATCATTATTGTAGGATTGATTAATGTCAACATTTTTATTTGTTGAGGAGTAAATCTATCTTTTAGGATTGCTTCTGCTTCTGGAGGAAGAGGTATGTTCATTGTAAGAATTGATAAAATTCCAATTATCCCCAATCCAAAAAGAATTAATCCTAATAATATTTTCTTTTTTTTCATTTATTCAAATTTTGTTTATGGTTATTCTTTCCCTGCTTGTTGCTAACGGTTTGTGTATGAAGCGTTGGGCATTTCGAAGCACTTTCCTGTCAAACCGCTACAAAGCTTATTAAATGTAACGCCCTTGAAATTAGTACTATCCGCCCAATGATTTATACACTTTGTTACCAACTGGCTGTTCTCTTTTCAATCATTTATCTTTCAAATTTGCTACAAGTTTCTCTGTATGCTTGGCGTTGGCAAGACATACTCTTTTGCAATTTTTGGTTTGAGCGTTGGCTCGTGCGAATTGCAAATGTGTATGGCTTATGCGGTGGCTTCCTCCATAATTTTTATTTCATCTGCTGTTAATCCATACAATTCATAAACTATTTTGTCAATCTCTTTGTCAGTTTGAATAATTTCAGATTTTAAAGATTTAGCAATTAATTTTTGTTCGCTAAAATATTGCATCCATTCAGCTTCTTCTGCAAGTGATAAATTGATTGAATTATGTTTAAGTTCAACTATAAATTCTTTAAATTCTAATTCGTACCAATTATTTATCTTACGATTATTTTTTATCTGTTCGAATTTTGATTCAATAAGATTAGTTGTTTGATTTGCTACAGTTTGTAATTCACTGTTTTTCGATAGAATTTTATTTACTAATTCCTTAATCTCATTTAAAGAAGATTGATTTGAGGTTATGAAAATTGGCAATATTTCTAAGAAGGTTTTTGAAATATTTACAGTTAAATTTGAACGATTAGAAAATTTTATTGCATAATACCAGTTAATTAATTTTGAGTTAATTAAAGCCATAAAATATTCTAAATACTCTTTAAATTCTGTTTTAGGAATAAGGTTATTTACGGAATTAAAAGTATAATATTTGTTTTTATCAATAGTGCCAGTAATTGGCATTAGACCTCCACTTATTCTTTGAATGATAATCTTATCGCTTAAATATATTTCTTCGCTTCTAGCTCTATTCAGAAGTTCCCTGTCATAAAGAATAAAATTACTAGATTCACGAACTAAATATCGGGTAAAGGATTTTCCATAAAGTAATGGTTTGTACTTTTCATTAATGGGATTATCAGAAACATATTTATTTTTATCACCATCAATACCAGGTGAAATATATTTGAAATAATCTCCTAGTTTTCCATTTTGTTTTTCAATCTTATTAATAATTTTAATGTCTGTTTCATCCACTAAAATATTCAAAACATATTGTTCATTTTTCAAGAAAAACTCTTGAGGAACAAATGCTTTCTCACAATTTTCAGATACTAAATCAATTATGTTTTTTGTGATTTTGATATTATTTTTTTCTTTAAACTTTGAATGCGACATAATCACTGTAGAAACAGTTGCATCCGAAAAAACATCCTTGCCTAAATCAACGATTTCATTTATGGCAGATTTTTCTAATAAATACTTTCTAATTGCTTCGTAAGGTGTTGCTCTTAGGATGTTATTTGGTATTATAAAACTTTGCAATCCTTTTTCATTTAATATTTCAATGGCTTTTATTATGAAAATTGCAAATAGGTTAATTTTCCCTTTTTGAATATTTAAACCTTTTGATGTCGTTGAAATAGAGTTTTCAAGAACATAATCTAAAATATAGTTTTTCGATTCTGCCATAAATTCCCCTGTTCTAGTGAAAACGTATGGTGGATTTCCAATTACAACATCAAAACCGCCTTTTTGAAAAATTTTTGGAAATTCGTTTTGCCAATTAAATGCTTTGTCTCCTGCAACATTTGGGTCGTCGATTAAAGAGTTTCCACATTTTATATTATTATTTAAGGTAGTCAGTTTTCTGCCTTTTTGGGCTGTCCTTAACCAAAGTGAAAGTTTAGCAATTTCAACACTTTCTTCATTAATATCTACACCATATAAATTATTCTCTAAAATTGAGTTTTCTACTTCGCTTAATATCAATGAAGCTCCAAGTAGTTTAGCTTGCAATTCATCAATATATCTATGCTCTGTGATTAGAAATTCTAAAGCCTGATTTAAAAATGCACCGCTACCACAAGCGGGATCACAAATTGTAATTTGTATTAACCATTTTCTATAATCATCTAATTTTTGAGTTAATTTTTTAAGTGTAGCTTTTTGTCTTCCTTTTCGCTCCTTTTCATATTCCGCTTCTTGAATATCAAGTTCAACTTTCTTTTCCTGACATAGTTTTCCAATAGTATTATCAACTATATATTTTGTAATGTATTTAGGAGTGTAAAAAACACCATCTTTTTTTCGTTTCGTTTTACTTTGGTCTGTTGAAATTCCTTCTATTTCCGATTGAATGGCTTCAATTTCATTTAGTGAATGTTCAAAAATATGACCAAGAATATTTACGCTTACATCACTTTCAAAATCATAATTACTCAGATTAACAGTATGCTTGAAAAGAATATCATCATTTATTTTTATGTTGTCTAGTATTTCGTCTGGTGCAAATAAGCCACCGTTGTATGCGAAAATATCGTGTTGTTGTCCTTTGTGCCCAGTATTCATATAACCGAAATATTTTTTAAAACGGTCATAGAGTGGAAAATACTCATCATATTTATCTCGCAAGTCTGTCCATTGATTTACAATTGAACGAATAGAATTTGGCGGAAGTAATAATCTATCTTCTGCAAAAAATATAAATAAAAAGCGGTCGAGTAATTTTTGGGTTTTCTTAAATAAAGTTAGTTTGTCGTATTCTGGATTTTCTTTTTGAATACTATTAAAAATCTCATTTCTAAATTCAGAATAGTCATTGTAAAGTTTTTTGGTTATGTTTTCCTCTTGCGTTAAGGATTCATCTTTTATTTTCTTTGGTGTGTTTTTTAAAAGATAGTCAGAAGATAAACAGAGCCAAAGAATATCGAATCGTTCTTTTGTAAGTTGGAATAAGTTAAATTCTTCAAAGTCAACAGCATTGTCAATGTAAAACCTCAATTTCTCAAAGTTGGAAATAATCACATAATTGCAACCAGGTTGGTTGTTTTTATATCCAAATGCTTGGGTTTCAACTTTACTTAAATCTGTGGTGTTTGTCCCTTTTAATTCGATAACAGCAAGTGCTTTTGTTCCGTTTAAAATAGCACCATCAGTTTTTTTAGAATCTTTTATGTTTTTTAATTCCGTCGTAAGATTAAAATCGGGAGTTGGGTTTTTTATGTAACCTAAAACATTTACAAAAAGGTCAATTAAAAATTCGCCTTGGTATTGTTCTTCCTTTGAATTTCTAATATTTTCTTGAATTTCAGGATTGTGGAAATGTCTTGTAAACTTCTCGTAAGCTTCCTTAACTTTTTCTGTTTCTAATCCTTTTAAATATTTATTTAGAACTGAGTTCTGAAATAGGCTCATATATTTTTGTCTTTTTTTATCAAATTTACCTTAATTCTGTGTGTTGGCAAAAAATAGCTCTTTTGGTTTTTTCGGGTCGGTAATTTTGCGTGTCGGCAAAAAACCAAATGTGCTATTTGTGCGCTGGCTTTTCAATTTATTTCTCTTTCATTTAGTAGCAAATTGTCTGCTGTTACTCTGTCTTTTTACACTTGGCGGTAACGTTTAGTATATGGCAAGTAGGGCAGAAGAAAGCAATAAACTTTCAGGTTTGCTCTGAGCCACATTTTTATATTTTGTTTTTATCTTATTCATTTTAAAAGCCAAATTAAAAATATGGCGGTGTTTGTGAATAGCACTGAACTTTCGTTAACCACCGAACGCCCTATTTGCTATATACATTGTTCTACACAGTTTTTTCTTCCTCTTCGAATGGTATGTTTTTTTCTTTACAATACTTTTCAATATCAGAATCTGTTGTAAAATAAGTGTCGCAAAATTCTTCAAATTCCTTTCGAGTTCCTTTCAAGTACTTGTCTGGAGCAATCAACATTGTTTCGGTCTGATTGATGAACTTTTCAAAATCCTTATTTATTTCGCAAAGTTTGTCAATAGTTTTAAAATCTAACTCTTTGAAATCGGCAGAAAACAATATTTTACTTTCGTATGGATTTGCTGATAATTCAATTATTCCGATACCAAAAGATTGACTTAATCGCTCCATTTCGTCCATCAAGTTTTTGCTTATGTCGAAAGCAACTAGATAACCATAATTTGCCCAACTTGAATTTGAAACTGCTTGAAAAAAACATTTTTTGAGTTCGTAATCAGATTTAATTTCTTTTTTAATCTCATACGAGATTAAGTTAAACGCATCAGATTTGTTGATGACTTTCATTAACGAATTACTCGATTTGTTTTTAAGATTCAAGAAGTTAATTCCAATCATATCTGGATGAATCCATTTTTGATGGTCATCCTTGCTATTTGCTGATTTCTCGTGAAAAATCGTTTTGGAGTAAGTATCTTGACTTTTTAGATAACTACTTAACAATCTATGCAAGTCTCTTTCTTGATAGACTTTAGATTTTGTAACTTTTTTAGTTTCGGTTTCTTTCTCAATTATTTCAGAAAGGTTGAGTTCATTCTCAAATTTTGATAAATAATACTCAAAGCCTTTTTTCCCTTTAACACGTTTTACTCTTGTGTCATTTTGTCGAATAAAATGACCTAATTGAGCACCAACAGTATCGGAAGGAGTTTTAGCATTAGACCAGTCAATATAGTTATGTTCATTTATTTTGTCGTGAACCTCCATATAAGTCAATGCAGACTTTTGTTCTTCTAATACTTTTAATATGGCTTCTTTTATTGTCATTTGTTAGTTTCTTGTAATTGTGTAGAACGGTTTGTGTATGAAGCGTTGGGCATTTCGAAGCACTTCATTTTCAGTTTACCGTAAATTTTATTTATAACTCTAAACTCCATATTAACCACTTATTGCCCAATGATTTATACACTTTGTTGTATGCCCGTGCTTTCTTTTCGGTCAGCGTTGGGGCAGCCATACTCTTTGACAAGTTTTGGCTCGTGCGGTTGGCTTTTTGAGCGACTTGGCAATGTGTATGGATGCTAAGGGTCGGCTTTATTAAAGTGAATCAATAAAGTCCTTTATATTGTCCCAAGTCCATACCTTAGTATTCACTCCAACAAGGTCTGTTCGGTCATTAGTGTAAGCCCAAATACCTCTAACTTTTTTCCCTTCTTCTTTCGCACATTGGATTTCCCATTTTTGTCCGCTTGAAGTCAATGAGTTTTTACTTACCAACGCAATTACTCCATCTGAACGTTTAATTCTTGTTCTTACTCTTTCTTTCCATTCCTTGTCGTATGGTTGTTTTACTGACATATCAATGTACTCGAATGGTGATTTAGTGTTTAAAGATTGACCTTTCAAAAGGTCTCTTTGTTTCTCATCTTCTATTGCGAAAGCAATAAATACTACTTTTTTGTCTGCCATGATTTCTTATTTAAGGTTTAAATTCTTTTATCTTTTACAAGTCTCCAATAATGGTATCCTAACGCTGTGAGTCTGCAACTCTTAGAGTGCATAGCAGCAAAGTACATGTGTTGTTCATCAACAGGAACTACTAATCCAACACTTGCCAGTTTTTGCAAATCCTTGAATACTGACACATTTTTCTCATTTGCAAAGGGTTCTGTAAACTCATGTTCAATATCTGGGTCATTGGTAAATTCAAATGAAGGGTCAAGCTGAAACTGGTTTTCAGGCGAGGTGAAGTATTGATTCAATCGCCTTAGGATGTCGGAAGAAACTTGAGGTGAAACTGTCCTTAATGATGTAAAACGAGTGATGTTTGTTTTGAACACTGGTCTTTGGTCCCAAGGACCAAGGGCTTGGTCAATATAAGAGTAAATACTACCAGGAGTAATATGTCCTCTCAAATCCGCTGCTCCACCTTGCAATGCATCCAGTAATAGATTTGTAAAAACTCCATGACCATTCACTTCAACAGAAGGTTCGTCATCTTTACTTGCTGTAAGAATTGAAACTCCTTCACCAATTTGTGCATTCTGATTACCACCTAATTTTGGTGTTCCGAATGCTCCTGAATGACAACAGTCAAGGATAATCACACGATTTTTTGCTTTTGATTCATTTGCAATGTTTAGAATTTCATCCATTGAAATACCTTCGTCATTCGCTGTAAAATCTGGAGTTACAATTATTCCACCACCAGTTTCATCAAAAAATCCGTGACCAGAAAAATAGAATAGAGCAGTTTTACAATCACCTGCGAAAAGCTCCTTAATGTGCCCTTTTAATTCGCCCTTCGTTGGCACATCTGTAAGTAAACGTACATCAAAGTTGGGAGAACCATCTCCGTTAGTTTCCAATGTATTCCCAAATGCAGAAGCATCATTGACACAACCAAATAATTCTGCTTTTGGATAGTTATTAATACCGACAACAAGTGCTTTTCTCATATCATATCTTTTTAATGACTTTGGATAAATTGTCCCAAGACCATGTTATTACTTTTTTACCTCTCAATTCAGGTGGAATGGCTCCTTGATTGTTTTTTTTGATATGCATTCCGATTACAGGCAAACCTTCTTCCTTTGCACATTTTATTTCCCAACGAGCACCACTTGATTGCCAAGTGTTTTTGCTTAAAAGAACAATCATGCCATCACAGGATTTTATTTTAGTACGACACTTTTGTTTCCACACCTTTTCGTCCCAAGGTTGTTTAACGGACATATCTACAAATGCGAAAGGCGACCTTTCACTTTTAGCCTGCGATACCAAATAATTTCTGTATTGCTCATCTTCAATAGCAAAACTGATAAAGATGCGTTTCTTTATTTCTTTGCCAGATTCTTCTTCATCTTCAAAAAGAGCTTTCAGAAGTAGAGCAACTGCACCTGCACCAAGAATTACTGGCCACATATTATTTTTCTTTTGTTCATACTTCAACAACTTCTTGTTTACCCTCAAAAGCCTCTTTTAAAACCGCTTGCATAAGCATTTGAGCATTTGCTTCACTGGTTTTTATTTCTTCTTCCAAGGCTTGACATTTTTGCATTAGGAATTCTACTTTTTCTACAATTGCTTTTTGTTCTTCGAAAGGTGGAAAAGGAATCTTAAACTTTGAAATCGCGCCTAAACTTAAGTTGCCTCTTCCTGTGTCGAATTGGTTATCCATCATTAACCTAATACCAAAATCAGAATTTAATATATTGACCAAATATTGCTTGTTCAAGCTTGAATCAGGAAACCTGACTAGACAAACGGCTTGATTAATATTTGCTGAAATATCCTCATTCCAGATTGCCGTTCTACCAATTGAAGCACCAACAATATTTGTTAATACGTCACCTTTTTCAAGTATTGACCTTGGTTCAATTTCATTAAATCTTTGTTCAACAAATTTCTTTTTCTTCAACAAGATTTCATTCGTTCCAACATTTTCACTTGTAACAAACAAAAGGCCTTCTTCAACATATTTTATTCCTTGCCACTTTGGAGAAGAACCCTTTGTAATCAAATGCGAAACTTCACCCAACCTGCACCAAACCCAACCCTCAGGTAATTCAAAAGGAATTTCGTCTCCTGTGATTGGTGGAAGTGCTTTTTCCTTTTTGATTTTCTTGTCCTTAATTAATTGGTCTTTTTCAGCTTTTACGCGTTTTAGTAACTCGCTTGCAGATTTCGTGGCTGGGTTTTGTTCTCGCCAATCGGCCGTTAGTTTTCCTTGAATTGCTTCTTGAAGTATGGATTGTTTGAGTTGAGCTGTTAAATCATTTTGGATTTCGATTTCCACATTAAGGGTTTCCCAATTATCAATTATTTTAATCTTTGATTTCAGCAGGTTGTAATCATTGCTTTCAAACTTTTCATTTTTCTCAATTGAATCTAAAATTTTAGAAAGGGCATTTTGCTCTTGGATATCAATTAGCGGAATAGTTACTTCTTTAATCCTTGTTTTGCTAATAACAGGTTGCATAGCATTATTTGCATACTGCCCTAAATCTGAATAAGAAAGAAAGTGCCTCAAAAAATTAAGAGAAAATCTTTTGTCATAAGATTGAATCATTAAGGCGTTATCCGTTACCCATGAATTAGGAATTATTTCAAAAACACATCCACACCTTGCCCCAACGCGCCCAATTCCAATTGCTTTATAATCAACATTAAATTCTGAATGTGTATTGCCAGTTTCGCCACCACCGCCATAAACAATGTGTGTGCCTGAAACCATATCTTTTTTAGTCAGATTATCACCGCTTGTAATATTTAAAGCAGTATGAATTGAAATTTCTTCAATAGGCTCAAGATTTCTGAAAATCGTTGCGTATGCAATATCTAAACGGTAATTATCTGTATATTTTTTAACCATTTATTGCTTCCTTTATTGATAATGCAATCTCATTTGATTTTGAAAATGACTTTGATAAAAGAGTTATGATTTCATCAGAAGATTTCAATTCTTCTTCTTCCTCAACAGTAGGATTCTTTATATCTAAATCCCAATCTTTTAAATCGTTTACATTTACTTTCCAAGCCACATCACTTTCCTTCCGATCGTTCCACCAATCAATAATTGGCTGAAATTCGTTAAACTGTATAGGCTTGGTTTTGGAATAGGATTTTTGACCTTCGGGTAATTTATGTTCGTAATACCAAATGTCTTTTGTTTTACTTCCTTTTTCAAAAAACAATAAGTTGGTGCTTACAGTCGCAGGGAAAAATGTACTTGCTGGCAAACGAACTATTGTATGCAAGTTACAATCGTTTAAAAGCTTTTCTCTTATTCGTACTTTTACGCCATCACCAGTAATTGAACCATCAGGCAATACAATAGCCCAACGTCCTTTTGGTTTTAGGAGTTGTAACATTAAAATAACAAACAAATCGGCAGATTCCTTACAGCGATAGGTTGCAGGAAAGTTGGTTTCTACACCATCCGCAATACTTGCGCCAAATGGTGGGTTTGCCAAAATAACATCCACTCGGTCTTTTGCTCCAATACTGTTGTATTCCTTTTTTAAACTATCCATATAATGATAGTCTGGAATGTCCATTTCGTGAAGTATCAAGTTGGTTAAGCCCAATACATAGGCAACAGGTTTAAATTCCCATCCTGTAATACTTTTTTGTAGTTGGTGTTCATCTGCAACTGTGTGCACATACTTTTCACGCACATGGTCGATTGCTGCCGTTAAGAAACCACCAGTACCAGCGGCAGGGTCTAATACTTTTTCACCCAATTTAGGGTCAAGCATTTGGGTCATTAATTGCGTGACGGCTCTTGGCGTATAATATTCGCCTTTGTTCCCTGCATCACGTAGTTCTACTAAAATGCTTTCGTAAATGTCGCCAAATATGTGTTTGTCTTCCGAATTGTTAAAGTCAACTTCATTCAGTTTATTAATGACTTTTCGCATTTCATAACCCGATTTCATGTAGTTGTTTGAACCTTCAAAAACTTCTTTAACAATAGCTGCTCTTTTGGGATTTGTAATGCTTGTTAGTTCTCGTAGTGTTGCAAACAAACCTTTATTGTCTTGTGCATTACTATCAATAAATTCTAACAATTCATCACCCGTAATTCCTTCGGTGTCTGTTGCCCAACTTCTCCATTGAAATTTCTCTGGAATAACTGAAACATAATCGTCTTTAGTAATCTCTAATTCTTGGTCTTTATCATTAATAATTTTCAGAAACAACATCCAACCCAATTGCTCTAATCGTTGAGCATCACCAGAGATTCCTCTGTCTTGCCTCATTATGTTTCTGATACTGCTTATTACAGCTCCTACGTTTGCCATTTATGCTATTTTGTAAAGTTCTTGTTCTAATTCTTTAATTGCTTTTAAGTATTGCGGCTTACCTCCAAATGCTTTTACTAATTCAATAGGAGTTCCCAATTTATTTAATGGGTCAAGTTTCAATACTTCAGTGCTTTCTATGGTAATTAAGCCGTCTTGGGCATATTTATCCAAAAGGTTGTTTAATACCAATTGAGCTTGGTCGCCATATTTGGTAAAGTAGTTTCGCTTTTTTACGTTGTCCGCTCTTTCTTTTCTTGTGAGTGGTTTTGATTCAAAAGCAACATGACAAATCAAATCGAAAGGGTCAAACTCTTTGCCCACTTCTTCTTGCAAGGCTTCAAAGAAAACACCATGTTCTTCGAGTTCTTTTACAATTGCCTTTTTCTTGTCGGCATTGTTCCAAGAATTTAAGAACTCATCTAACGTTTTGTATTGCTTGGTTACGCTATTTTTAGTGTAATCTTTTAGCGATTCAGTAATGATTTTTCCGTCAGATCCTAAGTACTGAACTCTTTCATTTACAATTTTCACTTGAACACCATCAACTCGTATTTTAACTCTTGGTTCTTCGACAATATCGCCACCACCTGTAATTTCAGGATAATCTGGTGTTTCTGGAAAATCGACTTCTTCGCCATCAACATCAATAATTGGAGTGTCAGTTGTTTCATCTTCTGTTCCAGAAAGATCAACATCTTCTCCAACATCTTTTATCATTACTGGGTCGCCATCAAAATCAGGGTCGGCAAAAAGGTGAGTAACATTCCTAAAATCCATAATGGTAAAATAGGTTTTTCCGTATTCCTCATTAATTCGTGTGCCTCTACCAATTATCTGTTTGAATTCGGTCATTGAGCCAATATTGCTATCTAACACAATCAATTTGCAGGTTTGAGCATCAACACCAGTCGTCATTAATTTTGAAGTGGTAGCAATAACAGGATAGGTTTCACTTGGATTAATAAAGTTGTCTAACTCTCGTTTTCCTTCGTCATTATCTCCAGTGATTTGCATAATGTATTTGCTGTTTTCAGCAAATAAATCAGCATTGGCGTTAGCCAATGCGGTTCGCATTCCTTCTGCGTGTTCAATGTCAATACAGAAAACGATAGTTTTTGCAAAACGGTCATATCCTTTTAGAAACTCTGTGATTTTTGCAGCTACAATTTTTCTGCGTTCTTCAACAACAATGTTTTTGTCAAAATCAGTTCGATTGTAAATTCTATCTTCAACAGGATTACCGTCTTTATCCAAAAAACCAGTTGGTGGTCGCCAACCTTCTGCATCAATATCTAAAGTAACTTTTACTACTTTGTAAGGAGCTAAGAAACCATCATCAATTCCTTGTTTTAAAGAGTAGGTGTAAATCGGTTCTCCAAAATATTCTGTATTCGAAACTTCTGCTGTTTCTTTTGGTGTAGCAGTAAGTCCGATATGTGTTGCAGTATTGAAGTATTCTAAAATTTCTCTCCACTTGCTATCTTCTTTTGCGCTTCCTCTGTGGCACTCATCAATTATTACTAAGTCGAAAAACACACGGCTAAATTGTTTGTAAGCATCATCACCTTTATTGTCAGAAAGTCCTTGATAAAGTGCTAAATAAACATTGTAGGCAGTATCAATTTTCTTCTTTTTGATAATGGTCAAAGCATCTTTGAAATGTCTGAAATCACCTCTTGCAGTTTGGTCAATTAAAGCCGTTCTGTCTGCTAAGAACAAAATCCTTTTTTTAGCTCCACTTTTCCAAAGTCTGTAAATGATTTGGAAAGCGGTATATGTCTTTCCTGTTCCAGTTGCCATTACCAAAATGATACGTTGCTGATTTTTTGCAACTGCTTCTATGGTTCTGTTAACTGCATTTTGTTGGTAATATCTTGGTGAACGACCAGAACCATCTTGAAAGTAATCTTGCGAAACTATTTCTTCAACTTCTGGGGTTTCAATTCCTTGGTACTTTTTGTATTTAGTCCACAATTCTTGCGGACTTGGGAATTCGTCTAATGAAATTTCTTTTTCAATTTGTCCGTCTGTTGCTGTTTTATCGTGAAAGTAAAATCCGTCTCCGTTGCTACTGAACACAAAAGGAATATCTAATGTGTTTCCGTATCCAAGTGCTTGTTGAATTCCACCTCTGACAGAATGTTTATTGTCTTTTGCCTCAATTACTGCAATCGGAACATTGGGTTTATAAAACAGAATGTAGTCAGCAAACTTTCGCTTTCCTCTTGCAGTCAGTTTTCCTTTCACATAGATTCGTCCGTCAGTGAAGAAAATTTCACGACCTAACTGAGTCTGTTCGTCCCAACCTGAATTCAATATCGCAGGAGTGATAAACTTTGCTTTTATGTCCGATTCTGATAAGTCTTTTTTATTCATTCAATTCAGTTTCTATTTCTGTCGAGCGTTGGCTGAAAAATAGCTCTTTTGGTTTTTTCAGCGTTTGCCTGTGTGTCGGCAAAAACCAAATGTGCTATTTGTGCGTTGGCTCTTTTTTTGCATGGCATACAACGTCCGTGTATGTGTATTACACATACACAGACAATCTCGATTCGAAAAGGTGAATATACACACCCAAGATCACAGTGTATATTTACCTTTGTTTAATTGTCCTCTAATAATTCGTCAATTGGGTTTTGAATTTTTCTATAATATTTAGAGGACACGTGAGTATATATTTCAGTCGTTTTGCTACTTTGGTGTCCTAACAGCTCCTGAATATAACGTAAATCTGTCCCTTGTTCAAGCAAATGTGTAGCAAAAGAGTGTCGCAACATATGAGGAGTTAGCGTTTGTTTAATTCCAGCTTTTTCCCCAGCGCGTTTAACAATCTTTGCAACACTCCCGGCACTGTATTTTCCACCTTGTCCCTCAAACAGATATTCCCTGGGACGATATTCTCGATAATACTCCCTCAATTGCTTCAGTAATGGTATGGATAAAATTGTGTGTCTGTCCTTTTTACCCTTTGCAGCTCTGATTTTTAGTAAACCTCTGTCCGATTGAATGTCAGATAATTTAAGTTCCAGTACTTCAGACCTCCTCAACCCGCCTGAATATAACAACGAAATTATCATCTTATGTTTGATATTCAAGGTAACCTTTAGCATCATGGCAATTTTCTCTTTGCTAATCACATCAGGTAGTTTTTGTTCTCGTCGCGGACGTACAATATTGTAATACTGCTTATTTCTACCCAAAACTTTTTCAAAATAGAATTTAATAGCATTGATTCTCTGATTTTGTTGACTTGTGGAGATATTTTTCAATTTTATCAAATCCAGGATATATTCATTGATTTGGAAAGTTGTAACCGATTTTAACTCCTGATCAGAAAAATATAGACTAAAGTCCTTAAAGTAATTGCAATAAGTTTTAATTGTATTCGCGCTGTACCTCTGTTGGGTTAATTGGTCCTGATATGATTTCTGAATATTTTTCATCATGGATATTATCTATCTACTGAATCGATTTTATAAGACTCATCCATAAATTAAGCAAATAATACTGTAGTTGGCAATATTCCACTACAATTTTACCATTCACTATTTTCTCTAATTATCACTGATCTTTCTCCGAAAAGGTCTTGTTGGGATACATGCCCGCCACTTTTAAAATATTTCAACTGGGACAGGCGGGAACACATTTCCGGAGAGGACTCATCACGACAAACCCATCCACAACTTCTTCTATCAATATATTTTTGAACTTTCGCACCCATATCAAAACCGCACACCCGGTATCGCAGGGCTCAACGACAGGGTAATACCTGCAGATCCGGCACCGTGTTGGGCAGCGGTAAGATAACCACCTAGACCCACTGGCCCCACGTTGAAGATTCCCGGGTACACATTCAGACATAGACTGAATGCAGGATGATACCCAATGGTAAGTCCCGCCAGTAATGATCCCTGACGATCCCAATAAGCGCCAAAAGCATAGTAAAATTCTTTGATGACCACGTCATGGGAGTCCTGCAAATCCGGATCGCCACTGCCGATCTCTGCATTCAATTCATCGAGTGTGGGGGGGATATATCCCCGGGGTCTGGTGATCAAATCCGTGGTAAAGGGAGCGATGGTCAACAGGTCGCCGTTCTTGACGGGTACGGAGACACCGAGTCCGTTTGCAGGCATACCGAACAGGATGGAGAGTTTCCAGTCAGTTCGTTTACCCAGTGTGGTTCGAAGCAGGAATGACTCTCCATGATTATATAAAGCACCATCTCGGATATCGATGACCGGCTGACCTGGCCAATAATAGAGTCTGATGTACTCATTTGAAAATAATCGTGCCACGCCATCATATGAAAATGCAACGATCCCGGCAGTGTTGAAATAGAGGTCTGCCACCGGATCAGATTTTGGATGCATGGGAAATCCGAATTCAACCAGTTCATTCATCTGCTGGGTTGCGATGATGGTAGAGACCGCCAATACCTTTGGCCAGATACCCTGCATGCCGTGAAAACGGTAATATTCCTCCAACTTCCGGGAGAGCATGCCCTCACCGATCAAATGCATGAAATAGTTGGGTAATGCCGGTGGATTGGGGGGAAGAAATTCGTTCCGGAAAAAACCGATGAAGCCGTTGTCATAATCTGAATTGATCGCCCGGCGCTGATGGAGTAGCGAATTGACAAGAATAGTGCCGCTTCCCTTGAAATTGATGTATGATAATTCGGGGCTTTGGGTCATGTGACCGATAGTAACCAATCCCACATTCACAAATACATTCATAGGTCCAAATTGAGATTCAGAACCGTAATCCTGACCAGAATAGAAGAGCAGATCGGGGGGAGGTGGGGAAATTGGATCCCCGGCAATGAGAAATAACGGGATAAACAGTAAAACGGTTGAAATGATCAGTGCCAATTTTTGAAAACGGAATCGGAATTTAGAAACCCAGGGCGTTTGATGGGAAATGGTCATTACTCTATCCGCGTATTTGGTTTTTTGGGTGGGAGCGTCATGACAAAAGTCAAGCATTCCTCAACCCAAAATGCCAGGTCATCATCTTCTGCGACTCCCTCCGGGGAAACGTAGATCATTCCCTTCATGGGCTTCCCGGTAAAGTCCATCTCACGGGCGTGAGTTTTAGACAAACAGGATTGATAGTTATCAAGTCCCACTCTTGCCATCAAAGAATCTCTAACGATTCCGCAGCACATGTGACCGGATACCATGAAACATAATCCACCAAACATTTTTCTGGTTTCTACATCTGGACGATCACTGAAAAATAATTCAATTCGTTCTGCCAATCCTTCATCATACGCCATGTGTCAATCCTGATTTATTGTTCGGGAAAATCTACAGGGATTGGTAAAAAATATCCAAGGAAAAGGTTTTTACGATGTGGATATTATCAAAAAATAATCGAATTGCACTTGATGTCTTATCCAGGTGGTACGCTTCAGGGATATACTTATAAAGATCATTTTATTTATTCTTATATCCCGGTAGTGAATCCGGATAATTGATCTCCTCGGGGTCATGACAATTTTCACAATCTGGCGGTGCAGAGAAATCTTCATTCAGGTGACATTCAGTGCACTCAAACTCTACATGATCATCGGTTAAAATAAGTCCGGTGGTTCCATGATCAAATATATCCAAATCCCAATGAATATGGCAATTTGTACACACTTTGGATGGTATAATAAATGTTTTTAGGGGGCCATGACAGGACTGGCATGCCACATCTTCATGCCGATCTCCCAAATCCCATCCTACGGAAGTAGTATGATTAAATTTAGGCATTTCATGATCCTTGTGGCAAAATATACATTGGTCTGGTTCGCGGCAAGTCTGGGTGTGGCAATTGCAACAAGTCTGTTTACTATGCAGGTTTTCAATATGGGGAGGCTCATCAGATCCACCGTTTTCATGGCATCGGAGACAGCTATTTCCACTATGACAATCAACGCACTTTTCTCCAAATAAATCCACATGATCAGTATGATGGAATGTAACGATGGGAAAATTTGGGTAATTCGTAGAATATACATATCGTTCTTCAGCCTCAATGCGAGGGTGGTACGCACCCATAATATCAGTAGGATCAGGCACTATACTGATGGTTTCTTGTTCTCTCTTGACAAGGTGACACGTAGAACATTCTGTTTCATGACTCCATTCACGGTGACAGTTAAGGCATTGCCGATGATAGGCGGCTTTCAGGGATGGCATCGCGATATTTGTGTAATTGTCCTTTATTTTATGACATTCACGACACGGTGGAACGAGTTCATCCGGATTTGAAAAATGGTGACATAAATCGCAACCTCCACTCATTTCTGACATGCCCGCGTGCAATTCGTGCTGGAATACAACCGAAGAATAGATGTCGGATAACTGATCCATAATGACAATTTTTGGTCCTTCATCTACCGTATGCGTTCCCTTGAATTTTCCTCCATGCCTGGGGCAAATCTCCAGACATGGGTTATCATCAGTCGGGTTATCACATGTATGACAGCTCATGCAATAGGTGTTCATCTCTAAATGAGATTTCGGCAGTTGCAAATTCTGACCCGATAAAATAAAAAGGAACATGACCATAAAAATACAGAGCGTTTGGAAATGACGATTATCCTTCATAGTGCTTTCCTTTAAATGCATGGAGTACCGGAAAATGAAATACAAAGAATCGGTAAAGCAGGATGATACAACTAATTAGACCAACCGTCACCAGAATCTCCATAATTGAAGGGACATACCGTTCAGTGGCATAGGGTGGGGAATACCCAATCACAAATACATTGATACGGTTTAATAATACTCCAAATATTGTGAGTGCAGCACCGGTAAAAAGCCAAGGAACCTTTTTTCGTAACCGTCTTGATGATAAAATGAGAATTGGTGAGATTACACCCAGCACCATTTCTAAAAAAAACGAACTACTTTCAAGGGTAACATGTTGCAAATATACATAAGAATCCCGACTCACCATGTCCAAAACTTTTGCAAACAGGTAGATCCACAGAAGCAGTGGAATATAACGGGCGTATTGGGATAATACAGGTGTTTCAAAGGGTATTTTTAAACTTCTTGAGGCAAGTATCGATTCAAAAATTACCATTGCAATTCCTACAGAAAAAGCGGACATCAGAAATAGTAAAGATAAAATTGGAGTATGCCATAATGGATGCAACTTTGAAGGAACAATAGCCATCAGAGTTCCAAGCGAAGATTGATGCATACATGACAGCACCACTCCAGCAATGATAAATAGAGAGATGCTTTTCGACAAGAAGCGATTAAAAATCCGTAAGATTATTTCAGTTGTGTGATTCAGTATTGATAAAATTCCGGGGAAGTTTACTTTTCCAAGAAATCTTTCAATGACGATTGGCATAAATTCAATGTATAATACCGTTACATAGAGCATTACACACATGCCGACTTCGAACAATGCTGAATTACCTTGCCACATAGATGGCATGATTGGGTGCCATATCCAGTAATACCGTCCAAGATCAATCATCACACCAATCGCTACGAAAGTATATCCTAATAAGGCTGTCAATAGAGCAGGACGAGTGATTACATCATACCTTTCACGATGCATAATATGGGCAATAAAACTGGAAGTGAATCCACCGGCTGCCAACGCCACTCCTGAAGCTACATCAATCCCAATCCAAATTCCCCACGGATATTGACCATCTAGGTTAGTTGCCGCTCCAAGACCGAAAATTAATCGGTAAATAATACTAAAAATACCCAGGCATGCAAAGATTGTGATGATGATCACACCGGGAGTAAAGAATTTCAGATCATTTCTGTTTATTCCATTGGTCTGGCGCATGCTATTCCTCGTCTTTCTGGTAAAGCTTCATTGCCAGACCCAGCAGACCAAACAGGAGAATAGGTCCACTGAATCCCTTGAATATACCATGCTGAATGTTCTCAGTGAGATGTGAAGGACATTCATAGGAAAGCGTTGGCAGATCGATATTTTCAAATGGTTCACTGGAGATATACATCCAAGATGTACCACCGACTTCATTTTCACCATAGACATGATCAATATAACGATCAGGATGGGTCCGGATTCTTTCATGAGCCAACGCGAGAACATCCTTGCGCTGTCCAAAAACCATTACCTCACGAGGGCACATCGCTACACATGATGGGAGCTGTCCGTTTTTTATATTCTGGTCGTAGCAGAGGTCGCACTTCATCAGAATTGGGGTCAAAGCATTGTCATACTGGTATTGTGGAATTTGAAAAGGGCATGCTACCATGCAATAGCGACAACCGATGCATTTGGCTGCATCATAAGTAACAGGCCCTTTCGGGTCCTTCTGCAGTGCCCCCACAATACAGGCAGATGCACATGCTGGATGTTCACAATGCATACATTGTACTTTTACATCAAGTGGTAATCCATTATTTCCCTTTTCTGGATAACGATTCACTACCGTATGTTGGGTAGAAGTCGGTCTTCGGAAGTTCTCCATAATGGATGGGTCATCATATTTATCAATTGATTCATATGGCAGACCATGGGATTTGTTACAGGCAAATTCACATTTTCTGCATCCGATGCAAAGAGTTAAATCTGAAAGAACACCGAGCCGATCAAGGTCTACATTATGCTGAATGCTTGCATTCAGAGTTGAAATACTTGCTGCTCCAGTGAGTACTCCAACCGTTCTTAAAAAATCTTTACGGTTAATAGTCATTGATTTTGTATGGAATTATAAGTGTTTAGATTAATTAATATTTTCATCGTCAGATTCCTGATCATGTTGCAAAGATGCTAATTTTTTCATTTCAGCTTTCAGTTCTTCATCCATTTGCTGTTTAGCTTCGTCCACATAACCGGGATGTTCATGTGTGTACATATCTTCCGGCATTGTACCGGTGAGCCAGGAGGGATTCATAGGATAGACGTCAGGGCTAAATATAGTTGAGTAAAAATGCCAGACAACGATAGCCAATGTCGCTAACCACGCCTCCCAGTAATGGATGACCAAGGTCACATCTAAAAACCCCTTCGGGATAAATTGGATGAAATAATTATCAAACCAGAGAAAAAGTCCCGTGAATATCATGACGATGGTGCCCCAGACCAGCGCCCAGTATTCTGCTTTTTCCACATAACTGAACCTTCCAAATATTGGATGTTCACCTTTTCTGCGGCTGAGGTAATATTTGATTCTTTGAAAGAACTCGGTAAAGTCTTTCCATTTTGGCAACATATCCCAGAAAAATTGGTTACCGCGTTTACTGGTGATCAAATATATCGTATGCCAGAGTACGGTCAGGATGAAGATTACTGCCGATATCCGATGGGCAATTCCCCGAATTTCAAAACCTCCCACGTGACCAAACATGAATTGAACCCACCACGACTCACTAAATCGAAGTGAAAAACCGGTGATCACAAGAGTAATGAAACTAATCATTAAAAAAGCATGTTGCCAGACTTCGTTCAAACGCATGCGCCGAATCTGGGGTTTAGCCATGATTCCTCGGATTTGTTTTAGCAAATCCAAAATCCAATGAAGAATCATCAATCCAATGATAATGACAATTGCAACGATGTAAATATTTTCAACGATATCTGCCAGAGATGTTTGTAGGCCATTTCCCGAAACTCCATGAATGGGAGCGGAAGCCAGACGCACGGAAATTCCAGGGTGGCATTCACCGCATGTGTGTTGAAGATTTCCAGGGAAAATAGTTGAAGAAGAGTCAGTGCTGGGCAGTATGCGGTGGACGCCATGGCATGATGCACAATTTGCAACATGAGTATCACCAGCCTTACTTTTTAATCCATGATAGGAATCTACAAAAGTTGTTAATCTTTCAGTGGGTAGCCCATATTTTTCGTTCAGCTTGGTCGATTCATGACAGGGCGAACAAGTTGCCTGTGCAACTCTGGATTTTGACACCGGTGAGCGGGGATCATCCGGAGATATAATACCATGCTCGCCATGACAATCTGTGCAGACCGGGGCATCCGTTTCCCCACGTTTTACCAGCTTACCGTGTATTCCATCCCAATAATCATTTTCTACTCCCTTGTGACAGACTCCGCAGGTCTTGGGTATATTGAAATGGTTAATGGAAGATAAAGGATGACCCGGAGAAAATATCTTATGCGCTGTACCACTAGTTGAATGGCAATCATTGCAAGTTGCAGCCATATAAATTCCTCCTTTGGAGGCTTTTCCATGAACACTATTTGTATACATTTCAACTGGGTGGTCGAGTAATAGTTCATGCTTGAGGATTAAATCCAGATTCTCATGGCAATTTCCACAAACAATTGGCAAGTTAGTTGGATGAACCCTGCTGCTCTTCATATCTGATGGTAGTACATCGTGATCACCATGACAGGATGAGCAGGTGGGGATATCACCACATCCAATTACAGATTCACGACCATGAGCAGTATAGTCATCAGATTGTTCTTCATGACAATTCCGGCATCCATCACATCCGATTGTGAAATCAGGATCAATTACATGCGGCATCATGAGTTTATCAATATGGCAATCCTGACATTCAAATCCCTCATGGATAGAATGAGAAAGATCTTTAGCAATATCGGATCCCAGTTTGCTTTCTTCGTGACAGTCGAGACAATCGTCTGATGAAATAGGGTCGGAATCTTGGCTAAGAATGGGGGCTAGAGTAAAAATGAAAATGGAAAGAGTGAAGATTATTTTTATGATGCGAGATTCAAGATAACACATAGGTAATTCCTCTCAAATAGTCTATTAAATGAAGTCTGGAATCAAATAAACCGTTTCAATAATGACCTAATTCATGATCACTAGGACGTTTCAAAGACTCATCGCTGGAACTATTCCCAGCGAGATCCGGTTTTAAAATTTTGTAATCTTGGATATAATAACATACGGATAGTAGATCAGATGTCTTTACTGATCAGTAAAGACATCATTTAGCATACTATCACTTTAAAAACATTTATAATTTTATATATTACTCACCGTCAGGATTTTTCCCCCATGGAGGCAATAATTTAATCAATATCGCAAGAATAAAAAATGGTGCTATTAATAATACCAAGGCCATTAGAAAACCTTCCTGCCCCATCATTTCCATCTTATACGAGGTCAGACCCCGCAGACTCTTTGAAAACATTTGTCCACCGAGAACCACATTCCAGCGCGTGCTGAAAATACCGATCTGGATTAAAATTGCTGTGACAAAGTAGAGTAATTTTCTGAGTTCCTGATTAAATTTTGCAGCTTTGGTAATGATCAATATTCCCAAAGGAATGACCATCCCAATTAAAACTTGGAGTACTACTAAGCTGATGAAGAGTTTATTGACCACCATGTCAGTTATGATTTTGATGGATTCCTCACTCTCATACAGACGATGCGTGAAATCCAAAATTTCCAGAGAAAAATCCACAATCGCCGCATACAACAGAAAGGATGCAATCGTATCCAGACATTTCATATCGATGGGTTTACCACGGGAGGGAGTGATGATCATATACAACAACATGACAAGTGCGATACCCGAAACAATGGCTGAAAAGAGAAAAACAATGGGAATCAAGACACTGCTCCACCAGGGATTCGCTTTGATGGAACCAAAAATAAATCCTACATAACCGTGAAGGATGAATGCAGAAGGTATACCCAGGATGGTTATGTATTTTACCATCCTTTTATCGAATACTTTTGCTCTTGGGCTAACATCTTTTGAAAATAAGGATAGAATCTTATAGAGCCAGTTTAAGGGAAATTTTGCCGTTTGCCCCCAATTCACCATATCCGCCCGATAATCAAACCATATTTCCAGAAGGAGTACAACCATCAAATACCACGCATAGACAAAACCAAACATCGCCATTGCCGAACTGAGATTTGGAGTGAAGAAAATTTGCCATGATCTTAGAGGATGACCCAAATGAAGTAACAATGGTAACGGTGCAATCAATAGAAAGGCCAACGCAGTTAACAAAGCAAGCCTGTATGTGGGTTTCAACGCCGTTACATTAAATACTTTTACTAAAGACGCCAATATAAAAGCGCCGGCAACAAGTCCCGTTAGGTAAGGATACACAACAATTAAAATTGACCAGTGTACTTCGATTTCATTTGGATAAATATACCCGGATACTTGTCCAAGTATCTTTAACAATCCTTCGTGAGCAGCAATATTCATTTTACTTCTCCATCTAAATCTGTGTAAAAGACTTTAGGTTCTGTGTTCAGCTCAGGTTTCAACACATGTATCTTTTTCATCCTTTTGAGACGAATCAATGGACTTGCCTTGCTTTCAAGATCACCAAATACGCGGGCTTGGGTGGGACAGATTTCCACACATGCTGGAATTCCACCTGATTTAATTCGATGAAAACAGAGAGTGCATTTATCAGCTATGTGTTTTTCCGGATGCATGTACCGTGCGCCGTAAGGACAGGCCTGGATGCAATAACTACATCCGATACATCGTTTTTCATCCACCAGTACAATGCCTTCTTCTGTCTTGAATGTGGCACCGACCGGACATACTTGAGCACATGGAGGTTTTTCACAATGGTTACAAAGTTTTGGAACGAAGAAACTTCTGAGAATATCTTTTTCTTCCATTTCGGTGCTCAGTTTTCCTGCACCACCTTCGATAGATTGAACCACTACATCATCGTTTTTCTTAATGAGATACCTTTCAACCCAGGTTCTAAAATAAAATGGTTCTTTTGGAACATCATTTTCAATTTTGCAAGCCAGAACACAATTACCACAACCGATACATTTCTCAATTTGTATCCCTAAAGCATAGCGTTTGACATGGCTAATCGTATCACTTACCGATTTAGTTGCGGCATGTAAGACTGTACCGAATAAATTCCCAGTGGCAATGACAATGGCGGATTTACTTAATAATTTTATAAAGTTAATTCTTTTCATCAATCTATCTCCGGTAAATGAGGGTAATGGCACTGCCAGCAGAGATACTTTTCTCCGTTCTGGCCATGTGAAGAGACGTCAATTTTTGGTGCATCTTTGCGGTCAGATCCGCGATCATGGCACTTTCCACAGAAAGCACGATTTTCAGGTTTTCCAGGACGGACAGATCTTGGATGAACTTTGTGTTCATCGGGTGTGACATGGCAGGTTGTGCATTCCAGTTTTACATGTGGAGAAACAGACAGGGTACGTGCGATATTCGCATGGCAAGCCACGCATTCTCTTGGAGATTCAGGAGGCACCGGATCGTGTGGATTATGGCAGGTTATACATGGCTCCAAGGGATTATGTGCATATGGATTTATCTGTGGGAAACCGGTTGGGCGGGATAGGTTGTATGTATGACAAATTGCACACAACCGTCTTTTATTAGGGATATCGGGTGTAAATTCATCCGGCTCTTCAGTGTGGGCTAGCGCAGCGCCATGGCATACTTCACACGATAACGTGCTGTGATAACCATTTAATTTTAAATCATATTCTTCGTCATGACAATCCGAACAGATTTCTGAACCTGCGAATTGAGATGGGTGGTTTAACTCTCGCTCAATTGCTGACGTTCTGAAAATTCCCTGTTCTTGTAATTCCGGAGGGATAGCAAAAAGTTTGATTGCAATGACAATTCCAATAAGAACTGCAAAGACAATCGCTATTCGAATGATTTGATCCGGAAATTTATTCATAACATATCCATCCTTAAATCCCTTGTTTTGAAAAATATTAATATTTAACTTTATTTTACCCATCTCAATTATTTGCCGATAATCATATCCAATTCTGAATGATAATGTTCAAGCAATCTGGATATTAATTCGATATTATGAGCGCCTTTGCTTTTGTCCAAGCGAATATTCATTACCCCAAATCGAATCTCTTTAATTTTAGTCTGTTGAATACCAGGTAAATTTCCGCTATCGAAAGAATCCAGATCACTTAACAGATCATCGATTGATTTTTCTGTTGTGTACTGCCAATCTTGCAATAGTATTTCATATTCATCGTCATGGCAATCCACACAAAAAGTAGCATTGGATTTCTGCACGATTCCGTCACCAGCATCATGACAAGCTCGGCATTCTAATTCCTCTTCATACATTACATCAGGCGTTTCATCATCAAACATACCGGTTGTTCCACTGAAAAATTGATATTGTAAATTGTGACATGTATCACAGTTTTTTTCTTTTTCGTGATGACAGGAACGACAATCAGTCTTAGACATATGCATCTCACCATGTCGCCGCTGACTTGAATGACATTTGGAACATGCGATTCTATTTTTTTCAATATGCAAATTATGTGAAAACTCAAGTCCAAAAATAACTGAATTAAATTCCTCCTGACCAAAATGACAATTGTAACAACTTGACGGTACATTCTGACTGGATAATTTGATTCCCGGAAGAACGGTTTCGGAATTAATGGCTTTCAATGATTCCTTCAGATTCTCAAAAGCAGATACAATCAACTCATCTGAATAAGCTACATTATGAACCACATTACCTTGTTTTACCAGCTCATAATTGAACATGGCATCATTCATCAGAGATTTGGCATATTCCTTTGAAATACCTTCATGTTTGCCATCCACTTCTTTTGACACAACCGTATAAAGACTGTCAATAAATTGGATTTTCACACTCATAATGCTTTTCCAGTTTTCAAGAAGACGGTTATACCCTTCGCCATGGCATGTCTCACATGACAAAGCGCTAGCTCCTTTAGTTTGGCTCATTGAGATATCTTCACCATCGGCACTATGGAAAATATGACATGCTTGGCAGGTTAGACCATCTTTAAACATGGGGTTTGGGTGTGGAGGAGTATTTTTTCCTCCCTTTCCCGATAACAAGTTTATTTGTGCTTTGTGTGTGTTGTCGTGGCAAGAGTCACAATTGAGTACAACATCTTTTGTTTTTTCAACGGATTTATGCTGAATTACAAGATGACAAAATTGACATTCAACCTTATGCTCTGTTACATGATTTCGATGAACAGCCTGTAGGTCATCATACATTCCAATGGTCTCAGGATCAGCATGGCATGAACTACATCTTTCAACAGGGACTGCACCATCACCAACCTGCATGGATCCGTGACATTTCTTACAATCTATTTCATGTTCCACCACAAATGCATGATCGTATTCAACTTCCAATGAATCAGTGGTCACAGGTGCCTTATGACACCAGGTACAATCGTTGATTGGGGCTTCTTCGGGTTGGTTTTTAAAGTGGCACAGAAAACAAGAGGTCTCTGTAACCGTAATATGTTCTCCTTGTACGATCTGGGAGTGACAACTGGTGCAACGCAGTTTTTTCCCCTGTCGTAGTTTCGTCAAATGAGGCGTATGATCGAAAATCACTTTATCTTTGAAAAGTACTTTACCAAATAGCAGACGTTCCTCGTGACATCCGGATCGTAAGCAGCTGGCATCGGAAATCTCTGCCCATGGTTTACTTTTTTTGTATATCCCAGTCATGTAATTTGCCACCATGGATATGGCGGTAAATTTTCCTTGGAGCTTGGATTTAAAACCGGGAGGAAAGTGGCAATCTGTACAGGTTACATCTTTATGAGTTGAGGTTTTCCACCCCTGAACATAGGGTTCCATGTAATGGCATGTGGAGCAAAATGCGGGTTTTGAAGTGAGTTCAAGTGAAGCCAATAATACGACGCCAAGAACAGTTAAGAACCCAAATCCAATAAGAAAATAGCGGAGAAGTTTTCGTCTCATTTACCTACCTAAAAAACGTTCCAATAATAATAAGTACCAATAAAATAAAGCCCATACTCAGGAAAGTATATCCTGCTAAATATGTCAATCGCTTTAACCACTTGGGGCTGGGAGAAATCAATAATGCCTGATATTCATCATCACTCAGAGATTTTCGTTGCAAAGGACGATCTTCTGAGAAGGTTTCCTCCGTAATTCGACCCGTGAAAATTACCTCATCCATGGGGAATGCTCCAGGCCTTAAATGCGTATTAAAAAAGTGTACCGTAAATATGAATGCAGTAGCCAGCAGCGCTTCTTCAGAGTGTATGATATGGGCGGCATTAATAAGCCAGCCAGGAAACATTCTCGATACGATTTCTGGGAACCATAGCGCCAGACCGGATAATCCAATCACACTCATCCCCCAAACGACTGCAAAATAGTCAAATTTTTCCCAATATGTCCATCTGCCGAATTCCGGTTCGTTTTTCCTCGCACCGATGAAATACGCCAGGTGATTAAAGAAATCTTTAAAGTCGGTCAAATTGGGGACCATGCTGTTTGGACCGAACAATACGCCTTTTTTCTTTATAAAGAATGCTTTATATATGATGATGAATAGATGTATAAAAAATATGGTAAATATTAAAATCGCAGCGGCCCTATGCAATAAAGCAGCATTCTCAAAACCAATGATATTATTTACAAACCAGGTAGCCAATTTTGAATGACTGTATTTCAAGGGTAACCCTGTAGTGGCCAAGGTCATAAAAGAAATAATTACCCCTAAATGCATAATTCTTTCGAATGGCTTAAACCGGATAATTCGAGTATTAGATTTTGGTACTTTTTTGATGGGTCCATCGATAACTCTTTTAATGATCAAACGTATAAACCACAGAATTGTGTGTCCACCAAAGATGAACAATGTGACTCCCAAAAGCCAAAGCATGAATGTATGGATCATATGTAAAGGCACATTTTTTTCTGTGACCATTGGTGTGTAGTGCTGTAGATAGCGCACGAAATTTGGTGTAACGTTCTTATGACATTGGGCACAAGTCTCCATGATGTGTGCCTGACCAATTGAGGATTCCGGGTCATCACTTGGCAGGATTGAGTGATTGTCATGACAGGAAACACAGGTGGCAAACTCTTCACCCTGATATCCCAACTGATACATCTGGCCATGATACGAAGACTCATATCCTGCCATAACCTCTGTACTCAACTGGAATTTTAGGGTCATTTCCCGATCGCCATGACATCTTCCACACATATCTACTACATTTTTTCCGGTAAGCTGCCCTTTGGGTTTCTGAATTTCACTCAATCCATGACAGGTCATACATCCGGGGGCTTCAGGGTGTCCTTTTTCTAATGCAATAAAATGGGACGATTTCTCATATTCCTGTTGCTGTTTTGGGTGACAGTCGGCACATGATTTTTGTAATCCAGAGTGGATGAGGTGACCTTCGGTTGTGAAATGATATGCGTGACAGTTTCCGCAATCTGCATTCTGGCCATTATTAATCTTTTCCAGTTCGGTTCGATGGATGGAACCATGGGCATCATTTTCCCCGGTAATCAGACTCGCCTCATGACATTTTAAACAAACCTGACTCAGATGAAGGTCAAACACACCGGAACGAGTCTTATCATTCATGGCAGTCTCATGTCCTGTGTGGCATACAACACAGGTCTCCAGACGCGGATCATCTTGCACTTCTAATCGGTGGATAGATTTTTCATAATCTATATGACATTTTGTACAGGTTACATCCAATCGGGCAACGGAGACACGGCTTTGAGAATCTAGGGGCGACAATACTTTATGCTGATCATGGCAGTCAACGCAGATGGGGGCGGAAAGATTTCCGTTTTCAACTTCTTTAAAATGGCCGCTTAAGTCATAATTGGTCACTTCAGATGCATGGCAATCACGACAGTATTCAGTAATATGGATTTTCCACTGACTGGGTGTGAAAGATTCCTTTTCAACTTTATTATGTGGTGAATGGCAAGTGACGCAGGTAAGATCGGATGTCTGATCTTCTTTCCAGTGAGCAGAGTGCAGAAAATCATCGAGAATATCCTGATGACAAATACCACAAACCTGTCGCGGCTCACCCTTCCATGAAACTTTGTGAGTACCGTGACAATCAGCACATTTTGGAATGGAAGTATATCCTTTGTCCCTTAAAGGCTGAAAAAATCCCTCAATAAATTCAGCAGCTGCCTCTTCATGGCAATTACCGCAATCGGGAAGAATTAACCGTTCAGTATGAGGGAAATCATCAACTCCATCCAAGTCCGTATGACAATCTATGCAATCGAATCCTTCATGGGGAGAATCTTCAAGATGGTCGCTGGTAACATACAGTGAATATTCGAGCCCATATTTTACAATGGACAACGACTCGTCATCATGGCAATCTTCACAGGTATCATTGTCCTGAGAAAGGCTCAAAGCAATGAGGACAACACTCAAAAGCAAATTAAGATATTTCTTCATTTGGTCCTTAAGTTCGTTCTATAAGAATATATGTCCGATTCATCTCAGGTGGTCGAAGAGATATCGACCACGCTACCAAATATTTACGGACGTTTAATTTTATTCAAAATTCGATTTTCTTTATTTTTACTAATCTATCTTTTATCTAATCAGATTTTCGAATTAATTACGATTAATTTCTCCGTTGATATGTAGTGGTGGATTAATAATTTGTAAAGATCCGTTTACCATACTTGAATGACAGTTGATACAAGGAAGACCATTATTCAAATGACCTTCCGGAGGTAAACCGTGACAGCCGGTACAGGTCAAGCTTTGCAGATCATTCCAAATCATCGGCTGATTATTTCCGATAATCTCATCCTGCGTATGAACCCATGCTGCACTGCTTCCAGCTTTTGGAAATGAAAATCCGCCGTGACAATAGCTGTTTGAACATGTCCCGGTAGAATAATCATATTCAGGGATGAGCTGATAAAAATTGAAATCTTCTGTGATTACAACTTCTGCCCGATTATCTGCTCCCAGATGTCCGTCATCCAAATAATCATTGGGGATAACATGGCAATCACTACAGGAGACAATGGCAATAGCAGAGTTTAAATGAATCTGATGTGTACCTACAGACAGATCGCTGGGGTCATCGCTATTCATGATTCCCAATGGCGGTACAGGATTTCCGCTTAGTCGGTCTCCGTGGCAATTAGCGCAATATCCAAGTCCATTTTGTTCTTGATGACAGCTGGCGGTACAACTAACATTTACAAAACCACCGTCTAAATTTGGACCATGGCAATTCCCACAGGCATCGAAATCCCAACCATTTTCCCATAGAAGTTTACCGTGATAATCAGGGGAAAATGGGTCAAGTGCAGAAGCGCCGTGTGCATGGTATGGTAATTCTTCTGTATGGCAGGAATTACATGAAAAGCCCACTATTCCTCCATCAAAATTATCTCCGTGACAATTGGAGCAGAAAGGAGTGTCTACTTCCCAATCATACTGACCTCCATGGAACAGTGGATCTCCATAAGTATTAAACCCAGGGTCGTGTGTATGAATGGGCTCTGCTTGTAGATGACAAGTACGGCATGTAGATTGAACAGAACCACCATCCAGATTGTCTCCATGACAGTTCGAGCAAAGATCCGTATCTGCCCAATCAAATAATGTTCCGTGGAATTGAGGTGATTCGTAATTCATGGAATCGGTATGATCGTGCACCGGAAGTTCTTCTGCATGGCAACCTCTGCAAGAAAACTGAGCAGATCCACCATCGAGGTTTTCTCCATGGCAAGTAAAACATTGGCTCAGATCGTTGTCCCAATCAAACTGGTTTCCATGAAACAGTGGATCTCCATAAGTAATAAACCCAGGGTCGTGTGTGTGCATTGGTAATTGACTAGAGTGACAGTCTCCGCAATTGATGGTAAGCATTCCACCATCCAAATTGTCGCCGTGGCAACCCTTGCACAAAACCGTATCTATATCCCAAATATAATCAGATGCATGAAACAGAGGTGATGAAATATCTATCCATCCGGGATCATGTGTATGAATTGTAAGACTTAATGTATGGCAACCTCTACACGAAAAGTTTGCGACACCGCCATCCAAATTATCACCGTGACAGTTCAGACAGTGAGATGTATCATCTTCCCAGATCAATTCATTTCCATGAAAATCAGGAGAAGAATATTCCATGAAGAGTGTAGAATCAGGATGTCCGGTTGGTCCACCGCTGTGGCACTGGTAACATGAGTACCCAGCTAAACCGCCAGTCAAATCATCGCCGTGACAATTTTTACAATACTCTACGCCATCGATCCCGTTTTCATAAAAGAAACGACCATGGTGCGTCAAACTGTCGACACTCGTAACAAATGCATTCCAAGCGGGGTGGCCACTTAAACCACCAGCATGGCATTGGTCACAGGCGATGTCTGCATTACCGCCATTCAGGTTTTCACCATGGCACGTTCGGCAATACTCTATTCCCCCCAACCCTTCATTTAAAAGTTGTCTGCCGTGAAAGTTTTCGCTGGAAGTATCCATCCATTCAACGGGATGAACATTTGGTTGAACGGTCTCGGAACATCTGTTTATCAGTAGTATTAGGGACAAGACTACAAAAACTGATAGAATATTTTTTATCTTCATTCGTTACCTCCATGACATCCCATGCAGCTCGTTGTGGAATGACAAACCTGACAATTATCTGGATTATTGATAGCTTCATCGCCGTGCAGCCCACCACTGAGGATATCTGTTGGGACATACCATTGAATTAAACTGTGATTTGTAGGAAAAACCATTTGTTCGTTATGACACTTCCTGCAATCGTTGTCAATGTTATGACAAGTGGAGCATTCAAATGTCTCCGCTCTTGCTTCAAAAGAATGTTGGTAAATATAATTAACTGGGTGAGATGCAGGTTCAAACTGTTGATAGGAATGACAGTCCTCGCAGAATATTTCTGTATGGCACAATTGACAACGTGTTTCACTGACCGCGGCAACATCCATTCCGTGAAAGGATTTCCATGCCAGGTCATGATCCGTCGGTTTGTTGGATTGATGGCAGGTTGTACATTTCCAACTTTCCCACACAGGTCGATCACCCTGGCCATCATCCGCTAAAAT
>FLOH01000408.1_pt1 | contig 97822 bp, 87 predicted proteins | sample 756751 | NCBI WGS metagenome assembly FLOH01 (sample SAMEA4026879, study PRJEB14308) | marine metagenome | biome: coastal water; material: water | depth 74 m
TACGCTTGCATCTCCACAAATGAATGTCGAAGAGCCGTCCTCATTGGGTCGCCGTTGGTCTGGCTTCGAGCCGTTGGCTACTGTGACTCTTGCGGTATCGAGATAGGTATCCAACGGCTCGAAGCCAGACCAACGGCGACCCAATGTATCGACTGCAAAACCCTCGATGAAATCAAGGAACGACAACTTCACGGCTAACCAGCCTTTAGCGCCCGACCCATGAGTCAGACACAGCGTTATATCGGTCGTTTCGCGCCATCACCGACGGGACCATTGCACTTTGGTTCCATTGTCGTGGCCCTCGCTGGCTGGCTCGAAGCCCGCCAAAACCGGGGCCTTTGGTTACTGCGCATCGAAGATTTAGACCCTCCTCGAGAGCGACCTGATGCAACGGCTCAAATTATGAGCCAGCTAGAGTCCCTAGGACTGCATTGGAACGGTACGCCCCTGTTTCAAAGCCAACGTCTCGACGCCTACCAAACGGCGCTCGATACTCTCAAAGATCAACTCGAGGTCTACCCTTGCACCTGCAGTCGTCGAGATCTGCCACCGATTTACCCTGGCACCTGTCGATCTCGCCCTTTCGCCCCTTCGATACCCGCACATTCGATTCGCTTTCGAGTGCCACCCGCTGTTGTCGCCATCGATGATCGTATCCAGGGGCGCTTGATCGCAAAGCTACCACTGGATGTCGGAGATTTCATCATCAAGCGCAAAGACGGCTACATCGCCTATCAGCTCGCCGTCACGGTGGATGATGCCTACCAAAACATCAGCCACGTTATTCGCGGCAGTGACCTGCTTGACTCTAGCCCGAAGCAAGCCTGTCTAGGCGCCGCGTTAAGGTACCCACCCGTCAACTACGCCCACATTCCACTTTTGGTAGATCGACAAGGACTCAAGCTCAGCAAGTCTAGTCAGGCCGCGGCAATACCCGGCGGTGAACCCATCGCCTGCATCCGGCAAGCTCTGAGCGCGCTCGGCCAACCGCTATTCGCCGAGATCGATGACCTAGAAAGCCTGCTTCAGGCCGCAAGTCAGGCCTGGTCAATAGATCTCGTACCGCAGCGCCTAACCCTTGCGGCACCTGCAGACCAATATTAACTTTATTCATTCGCCGTTAATGAGGTTTACCATGCCGGCGTGACGCTCGATCATCTAATCGCTTTCCTGATTTTGACTTCATCGTCTTTATCACTAAAGTTGATAGCTGGCGGACCAGCGACAGTATCGTCGCCTGGCATGCCAATTATTTAGCCAGGCTCGGCCTGATAGCCCCATGTCTCTGAGACCCAATTGTCCGTAAGCGAAAAACCGGCGACTGATGGTGTTTTTCCGGAACCACCGAGTCTTCTTCAGGCTCTATCACCTGATCATCTTGTTCGGCGCCGCCTATGCCGTAGAAAAAGCCAGTTGGATGATCTGCGGCGCTACTGCCGATAGATTCTGCAAGATCTACCCCTCGAGGCTTACGCCATCGACCAGAATCAAAGCGTGCAAATTTGGCACCTGGCGATGGAAAACCTGACAGGTATACCAGCCAATTAGATGATTGGCTCAGCCTTGTACATTATGTCCAGTATCTGGTTCGATCTACTGACTGACTTTGCTACAACTCAAGAGGTCCATTATTTCGGGGCAAAGACGGCCGATGACCAAGGCGTATCCTCCGCGCGTTGAAACCGATGCTTGAGTCTTTTTTACCGCCGAGGATCCTGGTCAAGACACCGACCTCAGGCTGGCCATCGTCCCGAGCATCACGCGCTATCCGCGCAAGCTCACCCGGCTTCGACTTGGGCACCAGTATCACGATGACTCGCCGCACCACCCTTACGAAAAATTCGTTTGACATCAGCCAACCTTACCTGTTTAGTAACTGATCAGATCTCAGGTTCTACAGTGTAATCCATGAGCCGAAAAAAGATTCTTATCGTCGAAGACGAAGTCGTCGCACGCACATCTTTAAAGACGTTTCTAGAAAAAAAATCATACAACGTCGTAGAAGCTGGATCCTTGGCAGAGGCCTTGCAAAATAATTTGCAGGACTTCGCGCTAATTATCACTGACTTGCGGCTGCCCGGCTCTGCTGGCACCGATATCATTAGCCACGCGATCAACGTCCCGGTGCTGGTCATGACCAGCCACGCCAGCGTCAGATCTGCAGTGGATACTATGAAACTAGGCGCAGCAGATTATATTGCCAAGCCCTTCGTCCATGAAGATCTGTTCGAAAGTATCACGGCGCTCATTGAGCCCCACTCGACGATTTCTCCGTTATTCCCAGAGATGCTCGGGACTTGTGACGCCATGAGAAAACTCTTCGATCGCATCCACAAAGTCGCGCCCACTCAGACCAACGTACTTATTTTGGGTGAATCAGGCACGGGCAAAGAGCTGGTAGCCCAAGCTATTCACGCCGCCGGACCCAGAAAACAACGGAGAATCGTATCGCTCAATTGTGCGGCGATCCCTGAGACGCTGATAGAGTCGGAATTGTTCGGCCATGAAAAAGGCGCTTTTACCGGTGCGACCAGCAGCCGAACCGGGCTTGTTGAGGCGGCTGACGGCGGAACATTATTCCTTGATGAAATCGGTGAATTGCCGCTGGAAGCCCAGGCGCGATTACTACGAGTTCTGCAGGAAGGTGAAATCCGCAAAGTCGGATCGACAGAAACTCGCAAGGTCGACGTTCGGCTCATCGCCGCAACCCACAGGAACCTCGAGCTTTTGACCCAAAGTGGCCTGTTTCGTGAAGACCTTTATTATCGATTAAACGTCGTCAAGCTCAGCTTGCCGCCATTGCGAGAACGACCCGGCGACCTGCTGAATTTAGCCAAACACTTCCTGCAAACCAATAGCAAAAACTTAGGCAAAACCGGCTTAAGGTTTTCCCAGTGCGCCCTCGACGTCATTCAGACTTATTCCTGGCCAGGCAATATTAGAGAATTAATGAATGCTGTCGAACGCGGCGTTATCCTGTGTGAGGGCCGGGTGATTGATGCCGAGTTGCTCGCTATTGATAGCGATGCTGGCCACTCGAGTAACGCCAGCAAAGTTAAAGGCTCAGTTTCTCTGGAAGACTATTTCACGCGCTTTGTTATCGACAATCAAGATCACATGACTGAAACCGAGCTAGCGCATAAGCTCGGCATCAGCCGAAAAGCCTTGTGGCAGCGCCGTCAAAAACTCAGTATGCCGCGCGAGCGCTTCCGCAGGTTCTAACGGCTCATGATACGAGACACTCGAAGGACAAGCTCTCGGGGCTGAATCGCTGCAGCGCCGGTGTTACCAATGCACTCAATCCTTGCGCGATAACGTAACTAATCGCCCCGCTGCCACATTACGCCACAATCCTAACACCTTGCTTTTAAACACTATATTGGCCTGGCACAAATCGTGCCGTAGATCGTACAGGTGTGAAGCAAATGTGTCGATGTAACATCAATAGCAAACAAACCTCGGCGTGATCGACATTAGAATAAAAACAATAAAAGCCTAATAATAATAACAACCAACACCATGCGGACCTGACGGGGGGAATCTCTTTCCCCCTAGTTTTTTCACCCGTTACCAAAATGCTTTTCACCCATACTTTCCGACGACACTCTCTGCTAGTATTAGATCCTTCTGTTACCAGCCTCGGCGGATATAGCCATCTTTCAAATAGCTCACCCGAATGACTAACGCCCCTATCGATTTATCTCCTGACTATATCAACGTCAGTGCCCTGAAGGTCGTCAAACGCCTGACCAGTGCTGGTTACCAGGCGTATCTGGTAGGTGGCTGTGTGCGCGACTTACTCCTTGGCAATCATCCCAAGGACTTTGACGTGGCCACTGATGCCCATCCCGAAGAGGTTCACGAATTATTTCGTAACTCGCGCTTAATTGGTCGTCGCTTCAAAATTGTCCACGTCCGGTTCGGTCGAGAAATCATTGAGGTTGCCACATTCCGAGCGCCCCACAGCGAGACCCAGACAGAACAGAATTTTTCCGATGGCGGTATGATCCTGTCTGACAATATTTACGGCAGCTTTCACGAAGACGCCGAGCGCCGTGACTTCACGATGAACGCGCTTTACTACGACCCTGAAAATGACACCATTATTGATGAGGTGCAAGGTCTCGAAGACCTCGGCAGCCGCCAAATTCGATTGATCGGCAATCCTGATAGCCGCTATAGAGAAGACCCTGTACGCATGTTGAGGGCAGTCCGCTTCAAGGCTAAACTCGGTTTTGAAATCGAACAGACCACGGCCGAACCGCTCTACCGCTTGGGTCTGCTGCTGCGAGACATACCACCCGCACGCCTGTTCGAGGAAGTGTTAAAACTTTTCATGAGCGGCCATGGCGAGCAATCTTTCGCCGTACTGCGGGAATATGATTTGTTCGGCTGGCTATTTCCAGACACGAACCGCCTACTTGAGACAGGCAACGGCGCCGAGTTAATTCGCCTGGCATTAGCCAGCACCGATCGGCGAATTGCACAGGATATGCCGGTCACTCCTGCGTTCATCTTCGCCGCATTGCTCTGGCAACCCTACTTAGAACAACGTGAACAGCTTGAAGCAGACGGCGAGACTAGCTATGTCGCTAGTTTCGAAGGCGCTAATCAAGCCGTGTCCAGGCAGCTGTCAGTCACTTCGATTCCGAAAAGATTTTCGGGACCGATGCGAGATATCTGGAGCCTGCAGTATCGACTGCCCATCAAGTCCGGCAAAAAGCCAGAGACACTCCTGCTGCACAAGCGCTTTCGCGCGGCCTATGATTTTTTGTTATTGCGCGAGGAGTCCGGCGAACAACTCGATGAACTCGGCGCCTGGTGGACCCAATTTCAAGAAACGGCAGAAGAAGATCGCAGCGAACTGTTGGAACAACCGACAGCGCCCGCTAAACGCCCACGTAAGCGTCGACGAAAGCCATCAAATCAAGTCGCCACCGACTGACATCAATGTACAATCAGTCATCCAACTCGCTGACACACTCTGGGGAGAAAGGCTTGCAGTTCGACACAAACCACCCGGACTTCCCCCGCTACATTGCTATCGAAGGCCCCATTGGGGTCGGCAAGACCTCGTTTACTAAACGACTTGCCGCCACTTTTAACTACGAAACGGTTCTGGAAAAACCTGAGACCAACCCCTTTCTTGAACGCTTCTATCAGAACCGCCGCCAAGCGGCATTGCCCACACAGCTGTTTTTTCTATTTGAACGCAGCCGGCAAATCCAGGAAATGCGCCAGGGCGACATGTTTGAGCCGGTCCGTATCGCTGATTTCCTGCTAGAGAAAGATCGTTTATTCGCCGAGATCAACCTCGATCGTGACGAACTGGAACTCTACGATAACGTTTACCAGCACCTTGCCATCGACGCCCCAAAACCTGATCTGGTGATCTATCTGCAAGCACCCGTGCCAGTGTTAATGGACCGTATTCAGCTACGGGGTGTCGCCGCGGAACAGCAGATTGAAAAAGCCTATCTTGCCCAGCTGGTGGATGCATACACACGCTTCTTTCATTACTACGATGACGCACCGCTGCTCATCGTTAATGCCGCCGAGATTGATCTGGTTAATAGCGACGCTGATTACGACGCACTAGTCACCTATCTCAGTACTGTGAAACGCGCCAGACACTATTACAATCCGACGCCCTCTATGGTGTGACACTATGACTTACGCTCTTCCGCGCTCCTGGCAAGCGCTCACTAACCACGCGCAGAAGATGCGCCAGTCGTCCATGATGTCGATGTTTGCCGCGGACCCCACTCGTGCGACGCGATATAGCATGACCGCAGCTGGCCTGACCCTGGATTATTCAAAAAACCTGATCAACGCTGAGACGCTGACCCTGTTCCAACAATTGTTCGATGACGTCAAGCTTCGCACCAGCATTGACGCCATGTTTGGCGGCGATAGGATCAACCGAACCGAACACCGCGCCGCGCTGCACACCCTGCTCAGAACGAGCCCACAACAGGTCAGCCCACAATTGGCCGATCAGTATGGCGCGGTCCAGGCATCTTTGGCCAGCGTCAAACGCATCAGCGACGCAGTACGCTCCGGCCGCTGGCTAGGTGCCACCGGCAAAACTATCACTAATATTTTGCATATTGGTATTGGTGGCTCGTACCTTGGCCCACGCATGGTGGATGAAGCGCTGTCACCCTACGACGATGGTCAAATCCGCTGTGATTATGTGGCTAATGTTGATGGTCTGCATATCGACCAAGTGCTGGCCAGACTCGACCCGACCCGGACGCTGGTCATTATTGTCTCAAAATCCTTCGCGACCGTAGAAACTCGAGTGAATGCCGAGTCAACTCAGCGCTGGTTGCGGCAAACGATTCCGGCAGCCCAATTACACCTGCACGCCGTTGCAGTCACCAGCAATGTACCTGCCGCCCAAGCGTTTGGCATTGCCGATGAAAATATCCTACCCATGTGGGACTGGGTCGGTGGGCGCTATAGCCTCTGGTCCGCAGTGAGCCTGCCCATCGCCATCAAATTTGGCTTTACCCACTTCGAGTCGCTTTTACGGGGCGCTGAATCCATGGACACGCACTTTCGCACCGCCAGCTGGCCCAATAATATGCCCATGATGCTGGCGGCCCTGGGGGTATTCTATCGAAACTTCATGGACGTGGGCTCGCATGCCATTTTGCCCTACGATCACTCACTGAGATTATTGCCGGCCCACCTGCAGCAACTCGACATGGAATCCAACGGCAAATCTGTTTCCGTCGAGGGTGATCTCGTCCCGATCCAGACCGGTCCGACAATTTGGGGCGGTGAAGGGACCAATGGCCAACATGCCTTCCACCAGCTTCTGCATCAGGGCACACAATTCACCAGCCTTGATTTTATACTGCCCTTAACCCCTCACCATGATAGACAGCTGCATCATGACTGGTTGGTGGCAAATTGCCTGAGCCAGAGTCAGGCACTTTTACAAGGCCAAAACATTGATCAGCTAAAATTTGAGGGCGCTGCATCAGAAAAAATGCCGCGAGTTATGCCGGGCAATCGACCCTCCAATACTATTGTCATGGATCAGTTAACACCCGAGACACTGGGCGCTACTATCGCCTTATATGAACACAAGGTATTTTGTCAGGCGCAAATATGGCAGATTAACCCCTTCGATCAATGGGGCGTCGAGCTTGGCAAAAAGCTCAGCGAAACTATTTTTGAAGCAATCGACCAGGGCGCCGAACCGACACTGGATCCGTCTACCCGCGAACTACTCAGTCGATACCAACAAACGCGCAAGGTCAGGAGTCACTAACCCATGTCAGAACACAAGATCTACCCAGTATCCAAGGCGACTCAACAACACGCATTTATTGATAGCGAGCGCTACGCGCAGATGTACGATGAGTCAATCAATCAACCAGAATCCTTTTGGCCAGCGCAGGCTAATGAGTTCCTCAGCTGGAGCAAACCCTGGGATACGCTGACAGAGTCTGATTTACAACAAGGTCAGACTGCTTGGTTTATTGGTGGCCAGCTCAACGCCTGCTACAACTGCCTGGACCGGCACTTAGCGACCCGCGGCGATCAGGTGGCGATTATCTGGGAAGGCGATGATCCTACTGTCGATGCCAGCCTGACCTACGCTCAGGTTCACGACAAGGTCTGCCGGCTAGCGAATGTCTTGAAAGACCGTGGCGTAGTTAAGGGCGACCGAGTCTGCATCTATATGCCCATGGTGCCCGAGGCTGCCTATGCGATGTTGGCGTGCGCCCGTATCGGTGCCGTGCACTCAGTGGTCTTCGGCGGCTTCTCGCCGCAGGCGCTGCAGGACAGGATTCTCGATTCCGACTGCCGCACGGTCATCACCGCAGATGAGGGTGTTCGCGGCGGCAAACCCATTCCACTCAAAGCCAACACTGATCAGGCGCTCTTGGGTTGCCCGAATGTCGAGACCGTCATTGTCGTCCAACGCACTGGCGCTGATGTGCCCTGGGATAGCACACGAGATATTCATTACGAAGCAGCCATTCAGGCGGTGTCAGCGAGCTGTGAAGCGGTCCCTATGGATAGTGAGGACCCACTTTTTATATTGTACACGTCAGGCTCCACCGGCAAACCGAAGGGCGTGCTACACACCACTGGCGGTTATATGCTCCAGGCTGCCATGACCCACAAGTACATCTTCGACTATCACGATGGCGATATTTATTGGTGTACCGCGGATGTCGGCTGGGTCACTGGCCACACTTATATTATCTATGGCCCCCTCGCCAACGGTGCGACCACATTGATGTTCGAGGGCATACCCACTTACCCGGATGCTGGCCGCTGCTGGCAGGTAGTCGACAAACACAAGGTTAATATTTTCTATACAGCACCCACTGCATTGCGAGCTCTGATGGGACAAGGCAATGAGTTTGTCACCGCCACGTCTCGCGCATCCCTGCGCCTGCTGGGCAGTGTTGGCGAACCCATCAATCCAGAAGCCTGGGAGTGGTATTACCATATCGTTGGCGCCGAACGCTGCCCGATTGTTGATACTTGGTGGCAAACTGAAACTGGCGGCATCATGATTTCACCTTTACCGGGCGCGACGCCCCTCAAACCTGGGTCTGCCACCAAACCCTTCTTCGGCGTCGAGCTGGGACTGATGGACACCAATGGCGTGCTGATCGAAGGCGCTGGCGAGGGTAACTTGGTGATCACGCGGTCATGGCCTGGTCAAATTCGAACGGTCTATGGCGATCATGAACGTTGCATCAGCACCTATTATTCAACCTACCCCGGTTACTATTTTGCTGGCGATGGTGCCCGACGCGACGCTGATGGTTATTATTGGATTACTGGACGGGTCGATGATGTCTTGAATGTCTCAGGTCACAGAATGGGCACCGCTGAAGTAGAAAGCGCCCTGGTGCTCCACGAGGCCGTCGCCGAGGCTGCCGTAGTGGGTTTCCCCCACCCGATCAAAGGCCAGGGAATCTATGCCTATGTCACGCTAATGCATGATATTGAAGGTACCGAAGCCCTGCGACAAGCACTGATGAACCAGTGCCGAACAGAAATCGGTGCTATCGCCAAACCAGATGTTATCCAGTGGGCACCCGGTTTGCCCAAAACCCGCTCGGGTAAAATCATGCGCAGAATACTCCGCAAGATCGCCGCTAACGAACTGGACAATCTTGGCGACACCAGCACATTGGCTGATCCGGCCGTGGTCGAAAACTTGATTGCCCACCGACCCGAGAGCTAAACCAAAAAAAGGTTAAAAAAAAGCCGGTCAATGACCGGCTTTTTTTATACTGCCTAACAGCACTTATTCAGTGGCTGCAGCAGGAGCCTCTGCATCAGCTTGACCGGGCATTTCTTTCATCGAAAGTTTGATTCGACCGCGATCAACATCCAATACTATCACGTCAATTTCCTGACCTTCGGAGAGGAAGTCCGTTACCTTCTCGACTCTTTCCTGGGAAATTTGCGAGATGTGCAGCAAACCGTCTTTACCGGGCAGAATATTAACAAATGCGCCGAAGTCGGCGATTTTGACAACCTTACCCTTGTAGATTTGACCCACCTCAGCCTCAGCCGTGATTGACAGAATCATTGCGACAGCAGCATCTCTAGATTCAGAACCTTCGCCAAAAATAGTGATCGTGCCATTGTCATCGATGTCCACTGATGCGCCTGTTTGCTCAGTGATGCCACGGATTGTTGCGCCGCCTTTACCAATAACGTCGCGAATCTTGTCAGAGTCGACCTTCATCGTCACCATCGCTGGCGCATTGGAAGATACAGACTCGCGAGATTTATTGATGACTTTATTCATCTCTATCAGGATGAACAGACGCGCGTCTTTAGCCTGAGCCAACGCGACTTCCATGATCTCTTCGGTAATACCTTGAATCTTGATGTCCATCTGCAACGCAGTCACACCAGTATCGGTACCGGCAACCTTGAAATCCATGTCACCAAGATGATCTTCGTCGCCGAGGATGTCTGTCAGGATGGCAAAACCATTTTCGTCTTTAACCAGACCCATGGCCACACCGGCAACGGGTGCCTTCAGAGGTACACCCGCATCCATCAATGCCAAGCTAGCACCACAAACACTGGCCATTGACGATGAACCGTTAGACTCTGTAATTTCAGACACTACACGCGTGGTGTAAGGCCAGTCAGCCGCTGCTGGCAGTACCGCTGTCAGACCACGACGAGCCAGTCGACCATGACCGATCTCACGCCGCTTGGGTCCACCGGAAAAACCAGTCTCGCCAACACTGTAATGAGGAAAGTTATAGTGCAACAGGAAATTGTCACGAAAGCTGCCATGCAGGGCATCGATGATCGCAGCATCGCGCATTGAGCCTAACGTAGTTGTAACGATAGCTTGAGTTTCACCACGAGTGAACAAAGCAGAACCGTGAGCCTTCGGCAAAATGCCAACTTCTACGCTGATCGGCCTGACAGTGGTGGTGTCGCGACCGTCGATTCGAGGCTCACCAGCGATAATGCGCTGACGAACAATTTTCTTTTCAAGCTTGGCAAAAACACCGCCGACATCACCGGCAGCAATACCATTAGCCGCGTCAGCCAGTTCGGCAATAGCCTGATCACGCAACGCGCTAATCTGGTCTTGACGAGCCATCTTGTCGACTACCTGGTAAGCCGCACCGACGCCTGCCGCAAACTTATCACTAACAGCAGCAGTCAGTGACTCATTGACAGCTTCTGGCTGCCAGTCCCAAGACGCTTTACCGGCCTCGGCTTTTAATTCGTTAATCGCATGGATAACGACCTGCATTTCCTGGTGCGCGAATAGCACGCCACCCAGCATTTGGTCTTCGGTTAACTCTTTAGCTTGTGATTCAACCATCAGTACTGCATCTGCAGTACCGGCAACCACCATATCAAGATCGGACGTCGCGAGGGCTGCATAGCCAGGGTTCAAAATGTAGCCGTCTTCGGTAAAACCGACGCGCGCAGCACCAATTGGTCCGCTGAAAGGAATGCCAGACAATGCCAATGCGGCAGAGGTACCGATCATCGCGATAATATCGGGATCAACGTCTTTCGCAGCTGAAATCACCTGACAGGTGACCTTCACTTCATTCATGAAGCCCTTAGGAAACAACGGCCGGATGGGCCGGTCGATCAGGCGAGATGTCAGCGTTTCTTTCTCAGAAGGACGACCTTCACGCTTGAAAAAGCCACCGGGGATTTTACCGGCTGCATAAGTTTTTTCTTCGTAGTTGACCGTCAGGGGGAAAAAGTCCTGATTCGGTTTCGCTTCCCTGCGGCCAACAACGGCCACAAGTACGGTAGTTTCTGCCATGGTGACGACGACTGCAGCCGTGGCTTGTCTGGCAATCTTGCCAGTCTCGATGACGACATCATGGCCGCCATACTTAAATTGCTTTCTTATAGGATTCACACTTTTCTCCAATCGGGTTCTAGTGGCTGCCGCCCATAACGATGCACTGTCTACTTTCCGGTGTTCTGCACCAGACGTATCGTGCCCAACTCGTCAGAGCGTACAGCTGGGGACAGGTCGTTACTTACGTAGACCCAGTCGACTGATAAGCGAAGCATATCGATCTACGCTCTTGCTTTTCAAGTAATTCAACAACTTGCGACGCTGACTCACCATCCGCAACAAACCTACGCGAGAATGGTGATCATGAATGTGCTCTTTGAAATGTGACTGAAGCGCTTCAATATTCGCGGTCAGCAATGCAACCTGTACTTCTGGCGATCCAGAGTCATTTTCTCCAGTGCCGAAGTCTTTGACGATTTCAGCTTTCTTTTCTGCTGTTAATGCCATTTTAGTTCTCTCCAATATGCCATGATTAAGTTAAACAACGATCCGCGCATATTTGCAGATAGCCGTACGTTAGCTTGCTGATGACGCCACTAATCTTTTCGGCGCCACTTTCCCATCTTCCAGAATCTCGCCGACACCCAGGAATTCTGCTGCCTGGCTATCGGTTGCCTCTGAAAAAATTCTTACCCAACCGGCGGTGGGCGCCTTGGCAATTTGTACTGCCTGGCCTTGTTTAAAAAATATCGCCGTAAAATCTGGCACTTCAAGTGCCGGCCAGTCGCTGACAATGTCCGCGACGGGCAACAGCCTCTGATCAAGCCCATCAAAGCTGTCGGCTTGCAATAAGGCTTCCAGTTCTTCCAAAGTCATCGCCTGGTCCAGATTAAACGGACCAGATGCCAGACGTCGCAGACCAACTACATGCGCGCCGCAGCCTAACACTTTACCCAGGTCCTCTGCCAGCGTTCTGACATAGGTGCCTTTGCTGCAAGTGATGTTCAACACCAACTCGTCGGCACTAAACTCTTCCACCTCAAGCTTAAAAATAGTCACAGGACGAGACTTACGCTCAATTTCGATCCCTTGCCGAGCAAGTTTATAAAGGGGTTGACCATTGACCTTCAAGGCACTGTACATGGGAGGAATCTGTTCGATTTCACCCCTGAACTGCGATGCCGCTGCTTCAAGCATCACCTCATCTAGCGCCGGCACTGGGGCTTCATCGATGACATTGCCGTCAGCATCACCGCTGTCCGTCGTCACCCCAAGTTTAATCCGGGCACGGTATTGTTTATTCGCATCCAACAAAAACTGTGAGAATTTTGTTGCTTCACCAAAACACAAAGGCAGAAGGCCTGTCGCCAATGGATCAAGACTGCCGGTATGCCCCGCCTTGTTCGCATCAAACAATCGCTTCGCCATCTGCAAGGCGCCGTTGGAGGTAACGCCGGCGGGTTTATCGAGAATAAGGATGCCATCGACTTGACGACCACGCGCTCGCCGATTGTTTCTACCACCGGGTCTAGCCATCTGTCGGTTTAGCCTCATCGGTCTCTGCCGGCTCAGGGGGCAAAAGAGCATCGCGGGCGCGCGCCGCATGAATAACACGATCCATGTGGGCACCATTTTCAATGGTAATGTCGAAGTGAAACCGCAACCGCGGAGTAATGCGCGTCGTCAAGGACTTGGCTAGCTGACTGCGCAAAAACCCGGCAGCGCTATTCAGCACGTCCTCGCCTTCTTTGACATTGGTCTCAGACATATCCTGAGCAATCAGCGTAAAGTAAACATCCGCGTAAGCCAGATCGCGACTGACCTTGACCTCACTGATGGTGACCATACCGACCCGCGGGTCTTTGACTTCGCGCTGGATCAGCGTCGCCAGCTCACGCTGGATATGATCACCGACCCTGCGCCCACGACTAAATTCTTTAGGCACTGATTACTCGCATGTTACGTGGTTGAAATGACATCTGTTATAGTTTCCGTGCAACTTCGCGGGTATCAAACACTTCAATTTGATCTCCCACTTTGACGTCATTGTAGTTGCGCACACCAATACCACACTCAGTACCGCGCTTAACCTGCGCAACTTCTTCTTTGTAGTGTCGCAAAGATTCCAGCTCGCCTTCGTAGATAACAATGCTATCGCGTAAGACCCTGATCTTCTTATCTTTAAAGACAGTACCTTCAATCACCATACAACCAGCAACATTACCAAATTTCTTCGAATCAAAGACGTCCTTAACCTCTGCGATGCCGACGATATCTTCCCGGACTTCCGGTGACAACATACCAGACAACGCCGCCTTCACATCATCTACAAGGTCATAAATCACTTTGTAATACCGCAGATCTAACGCTTCAGCATCTACCAAACGGCGGGCCGAATTATCAGCCCGTACGTTAAAGCCAAAGATCACTGCGCCAGATGTCTGCGCGTAGCTCACATCAGATTCGGTAATACCGCCGACACCGGAATGCACGACATTCACCTTGACCTCATCGTTACCCATTTCCTTCAAGGCCGAAACAATCGCCTCGAGTGAGCCACGAACGTCTGCTTTCACAACCACATTCAGGTAGTTGACTTCATTGGCACTAAAACTCAACAACAAATTATCGAGCGTAATCGCTGGCGTGGCCAACCGCTCTTCTTTAGCTCGATGCATTCTGAAGTCAGCCACTTCTCGGGCCGTACGCTCGTCCCTGGCCACTTGGAATGTATCTCCGGCGGCCGGCGTGCCATTCAGTCCGAGTATCGCGACGGGCGTTGCGGGTCCAGCTGTCTTCAGGGTCTTACCATGCTCGTCGATCAAGGCTCTGGCTCGTCCGAAATGTTCGCCCGCAACGATGATATCGCCTTGTTTCAGGGTACCATTTTGAACCAACAGTGTAGCAACAGGGCCTCGACCTTTATCTAATTCTGATTCGATGATGATGCCACGAGCAGGACCTTCGAATACCGCCTTGAGTTCAAGCAGTTCTGCCTGAAGCAACACTGCTTCGAGCAGGTTATCAATGCCATCGCCGGTCAGTGCCGAGACCTCAACAAACTGTGTATCACCGCCCCATTCTTCTGGGATAACGCCTTTAGCCACCAATTCATTTTTTACACGATCTGGCTCGGCGCCTTCCTTGTCCATCTTATTCAGCGCAACCACAATCGGCGCATTAGCGGCCCGTGCATGTTTGATGGCTTCTTCAGTCTGAGGCATGACGCCATCATCGGCAGCAACAACCAATATTACGATGTCAGTTGCAGTCGCGCCGCGCGCGCGCATGGCACTGAATGCAGCATGGCCCGGAGTATCGATAAAGCATATTTCGCCGTGTTCGGTCGTCACTCGATAAGCGCCGATGTGCTGAGTGATACCGCCAGCCTCACCTTTCGCCACTCGTGAGCTTCGAATATAGTCCAGCAACGAGGTCTTGCCGTGGTCAACATGGCCCATCACTGTCACTACCGGAGAACGGACCTTCTGTTCGCCTTCATGCAGCATGTCTTCGTGTAAGTTCTTTTCAATTTCGTTGTCTGCCACAGTCCTTACGGCGTGACCAAACTCTTCAGCGACCATCATCGCCGTTTCCTGATCGATAGTCTGATTGATTGTCGCCATCACGCCCAAGCTCATCAACGCTTTGATAACCTGCGTTGCCTTGACAGACATTTTCTGTGCCAGCTGTGCTACCGTAATCGTCTCGCCGATTTCCACTTCGCGCTTTATCTCTTCTGTAGGGGCCTTGAATTGGTGCCTTGGGCCAGCAGGCTTTGCCTTTGAACGCTTGCCACGGGAAGCCGAAAGACCCAGGGTAGACGTTTCGGGCGTGCCACCAACGATGAGGTCATCGCCTTCATCTTCGATCAAGGCTTCAACCCGACGTTTTCTACCACCTTGACGGACACGCTTCTCTTTCGTATCAGCATCATCTAAATCGCTGCGGTCCCGCTTATCTTTTCTGGCGCTGACCCTAAGCTCTTCAAGTTCCTTCTCTGTGGCAGGTCTGCCTTCAGTTTTCGCGCCGTCCTTGGAAGCCCCAGCCTTGAGGGCCTCTTCCCTAGCAGTCTGCGCTAACAGCTCAGCCGCAAGGGCTTGCGCCTCGTCTCGCCGCCGCTCGGCGTCGGCGGCCGCTTCGGCCTGGGCAGCTCGGCGCATCGCCTGTGCTGCCACCGCCGGATCGATTACCTCAGGAATAACTGGCTCAACCGGTACACTGACCAATTCTGCAACTTCAGCTAACGGAGCGCTTTCGACCGCCGCGACCTCAGGGGCCTCGGCGCCAGCAGCCACAGCCGACACGTCTTCAGCGTCATCTCGAACGTACGTGCGCTTCTTTCGAACTTCGACATTGACGGTTCGTCCGCGCCCCGCAGAACCCGCAGTCTTTAGCGTGCTCAACGTTCGGCGTTTCAAGGTGATTTTAGCAGGCGCCTCATCGGATTCACCGTGAGTTTTCTTGATATGCGCCAATAAAGACTGCTTTTCGTCTTCGCTGACAAGGGCCGTCTCACTTTTTTGAGGCAGACCCGCTTCTTGCATTTGCTGCAATAACCGATCAACCGGCGTACCAACAGATTCCGCCAGTTGCGATACAGTTACATCTGCCATCTACAATATCCCCGTAGTGTTAAAACCGACCACATTTACAGCCTAAGTGCCTATTCTGTCAGCGTCTTTCAGGACCTGCGATCCGCGATCCTGACCCACCTTCTCTTCGCTTTTTCTAAGACTATTCTTCTAGAAACCAGGGCGCACGTGCAGTCATGATCAGCTCGCCGGCTTTGGCTTCATCCAGTCCGTCAACATCCACCAGGTCATCAACCGCCTGTTCCGCGAGATCTTCCATGGTAATGATACCTATCTTCGCCAATTGATAGGCCAAGCGTGTATCCATACCTTCCATCTCAAGCAGATCCTGCGCAGGTTCTACGCTATCCAGTTTTTCTTCTTTGGCGAGTTCGATCATTGTCAGCGCGCTCTTGGCCCGACTACGCAACTCCTCGACAATCGCTTCATCGAAGCCTTCGATCGCCAGCATTTCCTCGATCGGCACGTAGGCAATTTCTTCGAGACTGCTGAAGCCTTCTTCAACTAGCACGACCGCCACGTCTTCATCCACGTCGAGTTGCGCCATGAACGACTCCATGACAGACCCAGCCTCTTGCTCATGTTTTTCAGCGGCATCTTCAACGGTCATGACATTGAGCTCCCAGCCGACTAACTCACTCGCAAGCTTGACGTTCTGACCGCCGCGGCCAATAGCCTGGGCTAGATTATCTGCGCTTACAGCAATATCCATGCTTCGCGTTTCTTCATCCACAACGATAGAGACCACCTCTGCCGGGGACATCGCATTGATCGCGAGTTGCGCGACGTTATCTGCCCATAGGACGATATCAATTCGCTCATTGCCAAGCTCGCCGGAGACTGCTTGCACGCGCGAGCCGCGCATACCGACGCAGGCGCCGATCGGATCTATTCTGCCATCGTTGGTCTTAACCGCGATTTTTGCGCGCGAACCTGCGTCCCGGGCTGCGCCTAAGATCTCGATCACACCATCAGAAATTTCAGGCACTTCAATTTTGAAGAGCTCGATAAGCATAGCAGGGGAGGTTCTTGATAAGGCAAGCTGTGGCCCCCGTGACTCGGGACGAATTTCTTTGAGCAATGCTCTGAGTCGATCGCCGACTCGGAATGTTTCTCGAGGAATCCAGTCTTCTCGGGGCAACACTGCCTCGGCGTTATTACCAAGATCAACGATCACCGCATCGCGGGTGACTTTTTTAACCTGCCCATTAACCAGCTCACCTACTCGTGTCCGGTAAGCTTCGACAACCTGGGCGCGTTCGGCTTCTCGAACCTTTTGAACGATAACCTGTTTTGCGGTCTGCGCTGCAATCCGTCCAAATTCGACCGACTCTACAGGCTCCTCGTAATAGTCACCCACTTGCAACGCAGGATCTTTCTCTTCCGCATCAGTGATGTGCAGTAACGCCCCCGGAAATTCCATCTCGTCGTTGTCACCGATCACCCGCCATCGACGGAAGGTTTCATACTCGCCGGTTACTTTGTCTATCGAGACGCGCAAATCGACATCATCGCCGTAACGCTTCTTGGTCGCGGTTGCCAACGCAACTTCGAGCGCGTCAATAATGACGGCCTCGGGAACGCCCTTTTCATTCGAAACTGACTCGACAACCAATAAGATTTCTTTACCCATTATACTGCCCCAATCTGACAATTTTGCTGGAGCTGCGCCAGCCCACATCAGCCTTACTTATATTCAGGAACCACATTCGCCCGATCTATTTGCTCAATAGGGAACAAGGTTTCTTCATCACCTGTTCGAATGACGACTTCGTCCCCTTCTATACCGCATAACAGGCCAGTGAAACGTCGCTTGCCATTAAATGGCTTGCTCAAACTGAGCTTTACCTTCGCGCCTTTAAATGCCTCATATTGCGCCAACGTATACAGTCGTCGATCGAGCCCCGGCGATGAAACCTCAAGGGTATAATTACCTCGAATCGGATCTTCAACCTCCAAGACACCGCTTAACTGGCGACTGGCCTTCGCGCAATCGTCCACCTCAATACCCGCAGGCGCATCGATGTAAATCTTCAATAGGGAATGTCTGCCCTGGGTTTGATGCTCAAAACCCCACAGTTCATATCCAAGCCCGATAACAACCGGTTCGATCAGCGCTTTTAAATCTTTATTCAACAATTCGCCCTAGATTGGTCACTTACCAATAAATTACGCCAAATGACGCAATGCCCAGCAAAATCTCTATCCCTGAAACACAAAATGGGCCAACAGCCCATTCCAATAACCGGACATACGGGCCAGTTTTACAGCGCATATTCCTTTCGCAATTTCGCAGAATGACGATTCTCGAACTTACGTTAACAAAAAGCCCCTAATGAGGGGCTTTTTTGGTCTAAATTATTGGTAGCGGGGGCAGGATTTGAACCTACGACCTACGGGTTATGAGCCCGTCGAGCTACCAGACTGCTCCACCCCGCATCAACAAGGAGCGGAATTATAGGGGTCATTGCAGCCGTGGTCAACTAGAACCATGCACTTATTGTTAAATAGATGGTAAAGGAGAACAGGAGGCAGCCGAACAACAAGCGGGGACCGGCAGAAGCCGGGATCTTGACAAAAATAATCAAATAATGGTGCCGAAGAGAGGACTTGAACCTCCACGAGCGTAAGCTCACTACCCCCTCAAGGTAGCGTGTCTACCAATTTCACCACTTCGGCATGTTTTCTAAACAACTTCTAAACCGACGCCAAACACTTTTTACAACATTGAGGCATCATCATCAGAACTGCGGCGTGCTTTGCAGGCCTAATTTGCCGCCAATCTATCGTTTGTTGCGCATTATTCCCAGCGTTTTTTTAATTTTGCGACTCAGACTCAGCCGCTGGCACGTCGACGGTGGGCAATTCCGAGTCTTGGCTCTGCGCCGCAGGCTTCAGACCAGGCAGCTCTCGAGCAGCCCCATCGATCAACTGCTCGATGACAGGCATGCCGACGATATTGGAGGATTCAGACTTAGCCTTGGCAAAGAAGGCTAGGCCGAAACTGGTCAGGAAGAACAAAATCGCGAGACCTGTAGTCGCACGAGTCAAAAAACTACCGGCGCCGCCACTACCAAACACCGTCGCAGAAGCGCCGCTGCCGAAACCAGAACCCATGTCAGCGCCCTTACCTTGCTGAATCAACACGAGGCCAATAATGGCCAGTGCCGCCAAGACATGAATCACTAATACAATTGTTTCAAGAACTTGAAGTTCCATAATAATACCAAATCCAAATTTATACGGCTGCCCGACATATGCGCAGGAAGTCGTCTACCTTCAGCGATGCTCCGCCTACCAGCGCTCCATCAATATTTTCCTGAGCAAACAAATCAGCGGCGTTTTCGCCATTTACACTACCGCCGTAGAGCAACTGAATATTTTGCGAAAGACTCTCATCTTGCTTTGCCAGGTACTGTCGTATTTGAGCATGCACCCGTTCTGCCTGCTCTGGTGTTGCACTTTCACCCGTCCCTATTGCCCACACTGGCTCGTAGGCGATAATACTGTGACGAAGAGCAGTCACACCCACCTGACGGATCACGGCATCTAATTGCCGCTGAACCACTGCAAAGGTCTCATCAGCCTGGCGCTGCGCCAACGACTCGCCGATACAAATCACCGGCGTCAGACCACTACTCAAACACTTTTCAACCTTTAACCCGACCTGCGCATCGGATTCACCAAACAAACTGCGGCGCTCCGAATGCCCTACCAGCACATGACTACAGCCAAACTCAAGCACCATGGCGGCAGACACTTCACCTGTGTAGGCGCCGCTGTCGTGCCAATCAAGGTTTTGAGCGCCCAAGCCTATGCTCGAGCCCACCAACTGCCGCTGCAGCTGATCAAAAAATATCACGGGTGGGCAAATCAGTGTTTGGCACGGCATTGTACCCTGTTCAAGCAAACCCTCAACCAGCGCTGCAACGCTTGCTCGACTGCCATGCATTTTCCAGTTACCCGCAACCAGAAATTTTCTCACAAGTCACGCTCGCGAGCGCGGCGGCACAGCTTAACGACTTTATTTTCAAGTTTCAACATAGGCCTGATTTAAGTTGCCCCCGCAGTCGCGACGATGCCAGCCAACTCTTCCGCCAGCCCGTCAACCAGCGCTAGATCTTCACCCTCGATCATGACGCGCACTAGGGGCTCAGTGCCGGAGGCACGCAATAATACTCGACCCCGACCTTGCAGTCGCGTTTCGATATGCTTCACACCCGCCAAAACCGCAGGCGCAGACAGCACCGTTGCGGGGCAGGGAACATTTATCATCCGCTGCGGTAACTTCGTCATTTTCTGCTTCAGCTCACGTAATGATTTGCCGGATTCAACCATGGCGGCAACGACTTGCAGCGCCGCCACAATGCCATCACCGGTACTGGTCACATTCAGACACAACAGATGCCCCGAAGACTCGCCACCCACTTGCCAACCTCGCCGCTCAAGCTCTGCCAAGACATATCGATCGCCGACAGCAGCACGCACAAAGGGTATACCTTGCGCCAGTAATGCCTGCTCCAACCCAAGGTTGCTCATCAGCGTACCGACGACCCCACCACCAAGATGGCCTTGTTGCTGCAGATAAGAGGCAACGATATATAACAGCTCATCACCGTCAACAATCTCACCGAGCTCATCAACCATGATGAGACGGTCTCCATCACCGTCCAGGCCAATACCAAAGTCCGCGCCAACCTCAAGCACCTTGGCCTGCAGCCCTTGCGGATGAGTAGAGCCTACATTGTCATTAATATTCAGACCATTGGGAGAAACGCCAATCTCAATCACATCAGCACCTAACTCTCGAAAGACACTGGGCGCGATATGATAGGTCGCACCATGCGCGCAATCGACGACAAGCTTCAAACCTTTCAGATTATGGCTTGAGCTGAAGCAACTCTTACAGAATTCGATATAGCGACCTGCGGCGTCGTTAATTCTCGAAACCTTACCGATTCGGTCAGACTCGACCGTGGCCATGGTCTCCCCTAGCTTAGCCTCAATGGCATACTCAACGGCGTCGTCGAGTTTGCGCCCCTGCCCACAGAAAAATTTAATGCCATTATCATAGTAGGGATTATGGGAGGCGCTAATCACAATACCCGCCTGGGCGTTGAAGGTGCGGGTCAGGTAGGCAATGGCGGGGGTCGGCATCGGGCCGAGCAAAGACACATCAACACCGGCTGAAGACAAACCAGCCTCCAGAGCCGATTCGAACATATAACCGGAAATGCGGGTATCTTTACCAATGAGTATGCGGCCTCGGCCCATCTCAGAAAAAACTTTGCCGGCAGCCCAGCCCAACTTCAGCATGAATTCCGCCGTAATGGGCGATTCACCCACCCGACCGCGGATGCCATCTGTACCAAAATACTGTTTAGTCACTCACACTACCCTTCGTCAACATGAATTATTGGTCGCCGAGACCTTCGCCCTGAATAGCTTTAACGATTCGCAGAGCTTGCACTGTCTCGGCAACGTCATGGACCCGCAACAGACTAGCTCCCTTCATATACGCCATCAGCGCACCTGCAACGCTGCCCTGAAGTCGATCCACGGTCAGGTCGCCAAGAACCTGGCCAATAGTACTCTTTCGTGACAAGCCGACCAAGATGGGACAGTCAAACATCATAAACTCATCTAAACGATTGATCAGCTGTAGATTATGCTCCATGGTTTTCCCAAAACCAAAGCCCGGATCGAGAATGATCTTTGCCCTAGGGATGCCTGCGGCTTCACAAGCCAGAATTCGAGCTTCGAAAAATCCGCAAATTTCCACCAACAGATTGCCATAAGTCGGGGCGAGCTGCATGGTCTGCGGGTCACCCTGCATGTGCATGAGACAGACGGGCAAGCCCGTCGCCGCGGCTGCCGCCAGCGCACCTGGCCGACGTAGGGCTCTGACATCATTAATCATATCGACACCAATCATTGCCGCCTGGTGCATAACCTCGGGCGTTGAGGTGTCGATAGAGATCGGAATGCTGGATTCGGCCCGCAGGGCCTCAATGACGGGAATGATTCGGCGCAATTCATCGTCAACGCTGACGACCGCGGCCCCAGGCCGAGTTGACTCACCACCGATATCGATGATATCGACACCGTCGCGGATCATCTGCCGCGCATGCTCAAGCGCCTGTGCGGACGCCAAGTACCTGCCACCATCAACGAACGAGTCCGGCGTGACATTCAAAATGCCCATCACCATGGGACGTTTAATCGGTTGCATAAAGGATCACAAAGAATCGATAGTTAAAAAAAAGGGCCGGCATTCAACCAACCCTTCTTTATCTGTAGACCCAACCATGAGATCAGCCTTTCGGTGCCCGGCTCGGCGCCCTCTACTCGGCCAGTCATTCCCAGCTAGTGCTCGCCAGCGGGACCACCGATAACATCCCCCGGGCGAGGCTCTGAGCCTTTCGCGGGATCGTCTTCCGTCTTCTGCTGACCTTGACCTGGCTTGCTTCTCGGACCATCCCAATCCTTAGGCGGACTCGGCTTACGCCCGCTCATAATCTCGTCTATCTGATGGCGATCGATGGTTTCATACTCCATCAACGCTTCTGCCATCATATCAAGCTTGTCGCGGTTCTCTTCAAGTAGGAGCTTGGCTCGACCGTAGCAATCATCAATGATCGAGCGAACTTCTTCATCGATCAACTTCGACGTCTCACCGGATATCTGCGACCCTGAATTTCCCGCCGACATACCCAAGTAAGCGTTACCTTCTTCCTGATCATACAGCAGGGGACCAAGCTTCTCCGACAGCCCCCATTTGGTGACCATTGACCGTGCCATCTTGGTCGCACGCTCAATATCGTTTGATGCACCGGTGGTAATGCCGTCTCGCCCGAGCGTCAATTCTTCGGCAATCCGACCGCCGAACAAGGAACAGATTTGACTCAGGATCATCCGTCGGTTCATCGAATAACGATCTTCCTCTGGCAAAAACATGGTCACGCCTAATGCTCGCCCGCGAGGAATAATAGTGACCTTATACGTAGGGTCGTGCTCTGGCACCAAGCAACTAACGACACAGTGACCCGCTTCATGGTACGCCGTGTTGAGTTTCTCCTTCTCAGACATCACCATGCTCTTGCGCTCAGCGCCCATCATGATTTTATCTTTAGCCTGCTCGAATTCTTCCATATTCACGGTGCGCTTGTTCTGGCGAGCGGCAAACAGCGCGGCTTCATTGACCAGATTAGCCAAATCGGCGCCAGAAAAACCCGGCGTCCCTCGAGCGATATAGGAAGGCTCAACATCGGCACCCAGTGGCACCTTGCGCATATGTACCTTAAGAATTTGCTCTCGCCCACGGATATCTGGCAACCCCACCACTACCTGGCGGTCAAACCGTCCAGGTCTCAACAGCGCCGGATCCAGTACGTCAGGTCGGTTGGTAGCGGCGATGATAATCACCCCCTCATTACCGTCAAAACCGTCCATCTCCACCAATAATTGGTTCAATGTCTGCTCGCGCTCGTCATGTCCACCACCCATGCCGCCGCCACGATGTCGACCGACAGCGTCGATTTCATCGATAAAGATAATGCAGGGCGACTGTTTTTTGGCTTGCTCGAACATATCTCGCACTCGAGACGCCCCAACACCCACAAACATCTCAACAAAGTCTGAACCCGAGATGGAAAAGAACGGGACCTTCGCTTCACCGGCAATCGCCTTAGCTAACAACGTCTTGCCCGTACCGGGCTGACCTACCATTAGAATGCCTCGAGGAATACGTCCACCGAGTTTTTGGAATTTCGTGGGATCCTGCAGAAACTCCACCAGCTCTTGCACATCCTCTTTCGCCTCATCAACACCCGCCACATCGGCGAACGTCGTCTTGATCTGGTCTTCACCAAGCAATTTGGCTTTGCTCTTGCCAAAGGTCAGAGGACCACCACGGCCGCCCGCTCCACCTTGCATTTGACGCATAAAGAACATAAATACCGCAATAATGACCAGGATCGGAAAGCTAGCCACGAGCAATTGGGTCCAAATACTTTGGGTTTCTGGTCGAGCACCACTGAAATCAACGCGGTGATTCACCATGTCGTCGATTAATGCCTTGTCAGTGACCTGCGGCTGCACCGTTTCGAAGCGCCGACCATCGTTCATCTCGCCGCGAATAATGAGACCATCGACCTCAACCTTACTCACCTGGTCTTGAGATATCGACTCAAGAAACTCTGAATATTCAACTTCTGTTAGATTTTTGCTCACATTGAAGCTGTTAAACACCGTTAACAACACAGCTGCAATCACCAACCAGAGCAGTAAATTTTTACCCATATCATTCAAAGGAATATCCCCTCTCTACACGGCCAGTACCACGGGCGGGCCCTAACCTTACACCAGTTTAATTTATACGCCAAACGCCCTTTAACGCTGCATTTTGGCGATCTTCAACGGTTCTCGATCCGACTGACACTCTTGCCTGAAAAACTCTGCCCAACCAGATATAGCTCTCTGGATTTATCTCGCGACGCCTTCGGCTTAAAATTGACCACGGTGCCATAGCGAGCCCGGTATTGCTGCCTGATTTCCTGAATACCGTCGCCTTCAAAACACTTGCAGACTAAACCGCCACCCGGCCTGAGTACTTGATCAGCAAAGTCGATAGACAGCTCAACCAGATGCGCGGCCCTCGGCTGGTCAATATTCTTTACTCCACTTAAATTGGGGGCCATGTCAGAAAATACAAGGTCTACTGGTCGACCATCCAAACTTGCCAGCAGCTGTTCGAAGGGTTCAGCTTCGGTAAAGTCACCCTGAATGAAGGTCACACCAGGAATGGGCTCCATCTCCAACAGGTCAATGCCGATGAGCGTGCCCTGCGAACCAATTTTTTCGATGACGACCTGGCACCAGCCCCCAGGCGCGGCACCGAGATCAATGACCGTCGCTCCCGGCTTGAGAAGATTGAAACGCGCATCAATTTCCAGCAGCTTGTAGCTCGCTCGCGACCGATACCCTTCCGCCCGGGCGCGTTTTACATACTCGTCATCTTCATGGTTTTTTAACCATTGATGGCTCGATTTAGATTTTTTCATGTTTGTCGATGCACCACTTCGCTGCCGTTCTTTCATCTCGCATTGTTGAATTGAGTCGGGTAAACTCGCCGCCCTCACTATTTACACACGTTTTACGGTCGGATCTTGCCAACCGACCTGTGTATTATGCCATTTCTTACTGAAGATGACTTAAACCTTATGATAAGCCAAAAAGACAAGAAACGGTTTCGCGCCATCGGCCATCATCTCAAACCGGTTGTCACCATTGCCGGCAATGGCCTGAGCGAGACTGTTCTCAGCGAACTCAGCCGCGCCCTGCAAGATCACGAACTGATCAAGGTGAAGATCTTAGCCGGCGATAAAGACGAGCGAGACGCGCTAGTAGAGACCATTGTCGCCAGCCAACACGTCACTGTGGTACAAAAAATTGGTCACATCGCTCTGCTTTACAAGGCCGCAGCCAAGCCTAATCCCGCACTGTCAAACATTCTGCGCGCCACCATCAGCTGACCATCGCCTGCTACTGGGCGTTCTTGACGTCAAAATTTGTAGATCAGCTCCAGCGAGTCCGCAGTGCCCGACTGGGCCTGCAATGACAAGCGCTCGGACAACTGATAATTCACCAGCAATCCCCCTATCCTGGAAAACAACCCGTAATTGTATTCTAGGTACAAGTCCCGCGTGACGCGCTTACCGGCCACTACCGACGCGGTATCCAGATCTTTACCAGTCACTGACAACTCATCAAGACCTAACTTAGCCTGAATTTCAGCTGTGATCGGCACCGCCTTCTTCAACCCGAAGGAGAGCGCAGCACCCGCAAGCAGGGCCCCGTCGGATCCGGTCGAGCCACTCAAAGGTCGGCCCAGTATCAAGTAGCTCAGCGCATCGGCCTCACTCATGGCGGGCGATGCCATCAGCCGAGACTGTAAGTTGCTGGCGGTGCCGCTCATGAGCAGTTGCACCGTGATTTTCCCTTCGGTGGAATCAATTTCGCGACGCGCCACCACGTCAACAACCGGGTTTGTGACAGAGCCGCTATAAATCAGACGGCCGCGTTCCAATTGAAATTCCACCCCATATCGAGAGAAAACCCCTTCGTTGAGATTCAAGATACCCTCTACCTGCCGGGGCCTTGAGGCCGACTGCCGGATTCTGAGCGCCCCAGAGACCTTGGCATTGAGGCCATACAAAATAATGCGAACCTGCTCACCCACCGTCAGCGCAAGGTCTAGCTCGTAGATTGGGCCACTAGCCTGGACCGGTTCGGCGTTAACAATCACAACATCTGCAGAGCGCCCACGCGCTGAAATTTGCAGCGCCTTGTCCTGAACCTGACCACTGTCGAGTCGCAGCGTACCGGTGACTCGAACCTGGCGACCCACCACCGTGAATTCCAGGTCAGGACTGACGGTCATTTGTAACTCCGGTCGATTGATCACCGTAAATTGCTCACCCAGCAGTCTTGCCTGCACCTGTCGATCAGCGGCCAACAGGTCGAAGGAATTGCCTGCCAGGGCAACTTTCCCGACACCTGAGCGGGCTTGACCGCGGAACTCGATCTTGCGCTCACTGCTCGCCTCCGCAGAGAATTCGATGTCGGAAAACTCAAGATTCAATGCAGGAATCATCGCCTCGACACCAGGACCCAGAGTCAGCTGACCCTTGATGCGGCGTAACGGCACTGCGTCCTGAGCCAGCATCGCTGAGGCGCCTGAGCGCTCTTTCGCCTGACCTGTTGATGTGATTTTACCGGCCACCGCCTGTGCAAACTCAACCACAGCGCGCGCCTTTCCGTGACCGTTAGCAACAAACGGCATAACCGCGGTGAGCAGACCGATATCCTGCGAATCCAGTGTCGCGGATGCTGCGAAAGTCAAAGGCTCGCGAACATCGTTGACCTGCAGCTTCGCCTCAATCTGGTGCTCAACGCCCGACTGCGCTTTCAATCCACCACGAACACTATAGGTGTCGATTTCACCCTGACCGGTAATATCCAGCAGCACCTGATCCACCTCAAAATCTGACCAGGTCAGCAGGGTTTGTGGCAGCGAAAAACCAAACTCCCCTTGCCATTTGTCCAGACTGCCTGCCAAGCGCAAGGTGGCACCTAGATCGCCCACCAGCTTCATCGCTGCAATACCCGGCAGTTGCGCAATGTTTAGGGGCAAATGATCTAAACGGGCGCCGATGTTAAATCGCCCCCCGGCCCAGGACAGCTGCTCAACACAAACTGCACCTCGCTGTTCCGCACGCCAGCAACTCGGGGCGCCGAGGGCGATCTGGCGCGCGGCATACTGCAGAGAGATAGAGTCTGCCGATCGCCAGGTACCCGAGGGCAACGTTAGGCTACTACCCGCAAAATTGAGGTCGCCAGCTAGCGGCAACCCTTGGTCAAATCCGGTACCGGCGGGCACTGTATTACTGACCTGGGTTTCAAACGCCTGGTCATCCAGGCGCCAACTTAAGGTACCTGCCTGACGCTGTTTGGAACCCCGGATGTCAGCTTGCAGAGATCCCAGGCGCTTATCTCCGACCCGCAATGCCTCGACCGCCAATTGCAGTTTATGGGTGTCGCTGTCAGCCGAACTGAGGGTTGCCGTAAGCGCGCGCAGATGGATCTCATTGAACTTGAAATTCTTCGCCGAGACACTGCCCTGTAGTATTGGATTTCCCAGCAGGTAATGAACCACGCCGTGAACCTCCATCTGACCCTGCAACTGCGGTGCGATTAAACTCAGTTGTGTGCCACTGAAGTCTAATTGGGCTTTTTGGGATGCCATATCCAGTTGGGTCGCTAGCCGATTGTCGCCCAGTTGCATCGTCACGTTCAGGATCATGTCCGACAGATCCTTTGCTGACAATCGAGCACTGCCCCTTAAGGCTCGCTGGTTCACAACGCCAGAGATGTTCGGCAGATCAAGGTCAATGTGCCCATCGAGGATGCTTATCGCGGCTCGAGTCGAGACCTGTCCCAGCAGCGTAATCGAATTAGTGATCGCGGGCGGCAGCAGCGGCTTGAGCAGCGGCAATGGCAACTGCTCAAGCACGAGGGCACCTTGGAACGCCTGACTTTCCAGTCGATACCGACCTGACAACGCGGCCCTGCCTTGGCCCACGGCTATCTCCAAGTTACTGAGCGCCAACTCACCATTTGAAAACTGGCCCGTTGCAACGACGGGCAACGCGGGCAGCGACGAGGCGACCAGCACGCCACTACCACTGAGCCTATAGGTCTCAAAGTCAGTAACGATGCGCACGTCCAGGTCACGCAGACTCGGGTCCAGAAGCGCAGAAGACGCCCCGATATAGGGTCCCAGGTCGATCGCCGGCGCTGAGATAGTCACAATCAACGGGTCTTGAACGGCGTCCAGATTCAAATTGGCAACCACTGCCAGAGACTGAAACACCCCACGCAGACTGATGCTTTGCCGCGACCCCTTGATGCCAGCGGCAAACTCTCCATAGGGCGTCTGCAGCCGGTAGGTGCTCGTAAACGGCCAAGGGTCGCTGAGGCGCAGCTGCAGCTCACCTGCCAGTTTGTAGTCCTGGTAGTCGAAAGACAATTGAGTCAGATTGACATCCAGGCCAAACAGCGCGCCTGCAGCCTTGACGCGGTCTATCACATAAGCTTGATCGTGCCGTTGATAGCTGATCTGCCGAATACTGATCTGGGGAAGGTCGATAGAAAGCGGAAAGCCCGAGAAATTTTCTCCACCTGCGCTGGCGCCCTGCGGGTGGTGCGTCACCGTCAGCGCACCGATCTCCAGGTTCTCAACACTGAAGCGATATAGGAGCAAAGGCAGCAGATTAATTTGCAGCTCCAGGTCGCGGATGCTGACATCCACATTCGGGGTCGAGACATCGAAAAGTTCGACCTGCAGCTTGTCGAGTAGGCTTCCCCGCACGCCTTGCACTTTGATGTTTTCCGTATTGAGCATGGAAACCAGCCAAAGACTGCCGGATTCAGTGGCGAGCAACAGCCAACTAAATCCCAGCAGCAATAGCAGCAAGCCCACGGCGCCATAGAGTAGCCCGCGCAAAATCAAAGTTCCGGCCCAAGGCTGATATGCAGGCGGACCTCGTTGTTATCCAGCGGCGACGCGAGGTCGACTTGGACTGGGCCAATGGGCGAATACCAACGCACACCGAACCCCACTGATGTCGAGAATGTCGTTGCAAATTGATTCAACGAGGCACTCCCTGCATCGGAGAACAAGGCAATCGCCCAATTCTCGGCGATCTTCTGATCGACCTCAACACTCAGTTCCAGCAGTCGATTTCCGCCGATGACGGCGCCAGCTGAATCAACCGGGCCCAGTGACTGGAAATCGAACCCCCGGACCTTATTATCACCGCCGGTAAAATATCGATTACCTGGCGGTAGCGCCTCGAAGTTATTACTCACCACGGCCGCCACCTGCCCGCGAGTGATGAGTCGACCCGTCGGCCACAGTGGCCAGATGACCTTTGCGTTAGCAAACATATTCACGAAATCAGACTCGGAACCGATGGCGCGGGAGGTTCCCGACAAGCCCAAACCGAGTCGATAGCCGGATCGAGGCCGACGACTGAGTTCCGTATGGGTTCGATTAAAACTCACCCCAGGCACCAGATTGGTTGTCGCGTTTTCAGTAGCCGCGATCAAAAAATTATCGTTCACGACCTCGATGAAACGCGTCATGATCCAGTTGGACCTGACCAGGACGAGTTGTCGGACCCCCAATTTCGATGTCGTCACTTCACTAGTATCTGTATTGGTTTTCTTCAGGCCCGCGTAAAAACTGGTCCAACCTTCGGCATAATCAGCGTCAGGTATTCGATAGAATCCGCCGACTTCCGATTCCCGCTCTGCCACCGCCAGTGTCCCCTCAATACGGTGACCCTTTTGATTAACGCGCTTGTTAATATGGCTGATGGAAGCCCTGGCACCGATGTCCGTTGAGTAACCCACACCCAGGCGCGTTTCTGTGGGATCGATTGGCGTCAGATTCACCACAACGGGTATTTGCCGGTCGATCGCGGTATCCACTGCGGCGTCAATGCTGACGTCTGTAAAATAGTCACTGCTGAGCAGCGCTTGATAAAATTCACCCAGCATTTTTGCATCAAAAGGATCGCCGGCCTTGAAGGGCAGGTAGCGGTTGAGGATATCCTCCTCCAGATCAGAGCCCACGTAACTTACCGCGCCAAGGCTGTAGCGTTGACCCACGTGCCATTCTAGGTGAATGTCTGCCGCCAGCTGCACCGGATCAACAGCGACTTCATGGGTCACTAGGAAAGCATCAAAGAAACCCTTTTCGGTGGCGATTTGTTCCAGGCTGGCCTTGAAGTTTTCATAGCGCTGGTGATCGAACTGCTCTCCAGGCGCAATACCCAACAACGGCAATGCGCTGAAGAAATTATTTTCCGGAAGCACTTTGAACTGACTTTCGCGAATGACAACCGGCGGGCCTGGATCGAGCTCGATTGTCGCCCGCCAGCAGTCGACTTGGGGCACCCCCCATTCAAGCTTGCTGTTTATCACTGGCGAGTAATAGCCGAAGGACACCAGCGCGTCACGCACCTCAGGCTCAACTCGGGAAAACTGATACCGGACGGCCCAACGGTTCAGCTCACAGGGTTGCGTCCAGAGGCTCAACTGCGCTTCCACCACCGCAGTCATTTCGGCATTTAGCCCAGAGAGCTGCACTTCAGCCCGCAGCGGCAGTCCGCCCATCAAAACCAACAACCCGACAAATAACCATTGGCGTTTTACAGCAAAGATGCCGCTAAAGATGCTCGACCAAACAAATTTCGTACTCAATCGTACCATTCGGCGCGTGCACCAGCGCGACATCACCGACTCGTTTGCCAACTAAGGCCCGGGCAATCGGTGAATAGACTGAGATCTTGGAGATCTTCAGGTCAGCTTCGTCGTCACCCACAATCTGATAGATGATTTCTTCGTCGGTATCGAGATTCACCAGGTGTACTGTCGTACCAAAGATAACCCGGCCCGTATGCTCAATCAGCGTGACATCAATGACATGCGCATGGTTCAGCTTGCCCTCAATATCTGCGATTCGACCCTCTATAAAGCCCTGCTCCTCTTTGGCATACTGATATTCGGCGTTTTCGCGAAGATCACCTTGAGCCCTGGCAGTGGCAATTTCTTTAATAATTCTGGGGCGTTCGGTTTGTTTGAGGCGATCCACCTCAACCCGCAGCGTTTTCTCGCCTGCGGCTGTCATAGGAACCTTGTCCATAGATTCTGTCCGGTAGTGTTCTAGCGATTATATAAAGACACTGCCTAGTGTTGAAAAGTTCGGCCAGAATGTCTAGTAGGGACCACAAAAATAATTGCCGGCGGGTCTTGAACCCGCCGCGCTGACCGATAATTCAATATTACCCTAGTAAGCGTTTATGCAGGTCCTGAAGGCGATGCACCGAGAGCTGATCGCCGTGGCGGACCGCGTCAATACAGGCCCTGGCACCCGCCATCGTCGTCGCATTATAAACCTTGTGCTGCAGTGCGGTGCGTCGAATGGCGTAGGAGTCTGCAATCGCCTGCTTGCCTTCTGTGGTATTAACGATGAAATTCACCTCATGGTTCTTCAGCATGTCCACCACGTGGGGCCGACCTTCTTGAACCTTGTTAACAATATCCACATGCAAACCGGCTTCGCGCAAAACCACTGCCGTTCCGCGAGTCGCCACGAGCGTAAAGCCGATGGCGAGCAAATCAGTCGCCACCTGCACCAACTCGGGTTTATCCGCATCCCGGACACTCAGGAATGCTCGCCCGGCCGCGGGAATTAGTTCACCCGCTGCCAGCTGCGCTTTACGGTATGCCTCACCAAAAGTCTCCGCGACGCCCATGACCTCACCGGTGGACTTCATTTCCGGGCCGAGGATCGGGTCCACGCCCGGAAACTTACCAAATGGGAATACCGCTTCTTTGACACTGAAATAATCCGGCACGATCTCTTTAGTAAAACCTTGCGCTTCAAGACTAATGCCCGCCATACAGCGAGCCGCCACTTTGGCCAAGGAGACGCCGATGCATTTGGAGACGAACGGCACTGTTCGTGAGGCTCGTGGATTCACTTCGAGAATATAAATATCACCATTTTGAATGGCGAACTGAACATTCATTAGACCGATAACACCGAGCTCGAGCGCCATCTCAACAACCTGCTTGCGCATCTCATCAAGGGCCTCATCGCTCAGGCTATATGGCGGTAGGGAGCATGCAGAATCACCAGAGTGCACTCCAGCTTGTTCGATATGTTGCATGACAGCGCCAATCACGACCTGCTTTCCATCAGATACGGCATCGACATCAATTTCGATCGCCTGGTCGAGAAATCGATCCAACAAGACGGGTGAACGATCCGACAACTGCACTGCTTCACGCAAATAGCGGGTGAGCTCATCTTCGTCGTAAACGATTTCCATCGCCCGACCACCCAGCACATAGGAGGGCCGTACGACCAATGGAAAGCCGATGTTGCGCGCCGCAGTGAGGCCTTCCTCCAATGTCTTAACTGTCTTATTAGGCGGTTGTCGCAGACCCAACTTGGTGATCATTTGCTGGAATCTTTCCCGGTCCTCAGCCATATCGATGGAATCAGGGCTGGTGCCAATGATCGGCACACCGGCATTCATTAGTGCTTCAGCAAGCTTCAGCGGCGTCTGCCCACCAAATTGAACAATCACCCCTTTAGGTTTTTCAATGTCAACGATCGCCAACACATCCTCGAAGGTCAGGGGCTCGAAGTACAGGCGATCTGCCGTGTCGAAATCTGTCGAGACGGTTTCCGGATTACAGTTGACCATAATGGTCTCGTAACCATCTTCGCGCATGGCAAGCACGGCGTGGACACAGCAGTAGTCAAACTCGATGCCCTGCCCAATCCGGTTCGGACCACCACCCAGCACCATGATCTTATCTCGATTCGTCGGCCGCGCCTCACACTCAGACTCGTACGTTGAATACATATAGGCAGTGGCGGACGCAAATTCGGCCGCGCAGGTGTCCACGCGCCGATACACGGGCTTGACGCCTAACGCCAACCGATGCTCACGAAAATTATTTTCGTCGACGCCGAGCAACTCGGCCAGTCGGGCGTCAGCAAACCCGCGCTGCTTCAGATCAAACATCCAATCCCGATCAATGGTCGCCAAAACCACACCTTTGAGCTTTTGCTCACGTCGAATCAGGTCTTCAATCTGGATTAGAAACCAAGGGTCGATACGTGTCAGCTCGTGGATCTCTTCCATGCCAAAACCTAGCCGAATAGCATCAGCCAGATAACGAATACGCTCGGCACCGGCAACTTGCAGCTCTCGCCGGATTCGCGTTTTCCAGTCCCTGGATGAATCATCCATGATGGGCGACAAGCCGTTAATGTCCACTTCAAGACCACGCAGCGCTTTCTGCAGCGATTCCTGGAAGGTCCGGCCAATGGCCATGACTTCGCCCACAGACTTCATTTGGGTCGTCAGGAAGTTTTCCGCCTGCGGAAATTTTTCAAAGGTGAAGCGCGGAATTTTGGTTACGACGTAGTCTAAGGCGGGCTCAAAGGATATCGGCGTCGCTCCACCGGTAATCTCATTCGAAAGCTCATCCAGGGTGTAGCCGATGGCAAGCTTCGCCGCGACTCTGGCGATGGGGAAGCCCGTGGCCTTGGAGGCCAATGCAGAGGACCGCGAGACTCTTGGGTTCATTTCAATAATGACCATTCGCCCCGTCGCGGGATCGATGCCGAACTGCACGTTCGAACCGCCGGTTTCAACGCCGATAACTCGCAAGACCGCGATCGCGGCGTTGCGCATAATCTGGTATTCCTTGTCTGTCAGGGTCTGGGCTGGCGCAACGGTGATCGAGTCGCCAGTATGTATGCCCATAGGATCAAAGTTTTCAATCGTGCAGACGATGATGCAGTTGTCATTCTTGTCGCGCACCACCTCCATCTCATATTCTTTCCAGCCCAGCAGCGATTCGTCGATCAACAGCTCGTTGGTCGGCGACAGATCCAGACCGCGGGTGCATATTTCAATAAAGTCATCTTGGTTATAGGCGATACCCCCGCCAGAGCCACCCATAGTGAAAGAGGGTCTGATTACACAGGGATAGCCGAGCCTGACCTGAACTTGCTTGGCCTCTTCCAGGGAATGGGCGAAGGCCGATACGGGGGTCGCCAGACCGATAGATTTCATGGCCACATCAAATTTTTGACGATCTTCCGCCATGTCGATCGCATCGCGACTCGCGCCAATCATTTCTACATTGAAGCGTTCAAGTACGCCTTCGCGAGCAAGATCCAGGGCGCAGTTCAACGCCGTTTGGCCGCCCATGGTCGGTAGTAACGCATCAGGGCGCTCTATTTCGATAATGTTCGCCAACACTTCCCAAGTAATGGGCTCAATGTAGGTCGAGTCGGCCATCGCCGGATCAGTCATGATCGTCGCAGGGTTAGAGTTCACCAGAATCACCCGGTAACCTTCCTCACGAAGGGCTTTACAGGCTTGCGCACCGGAGTAATCAAACTCACAGGCCTGACCAATGATAATCGGCCCAGCGCCGATGATCAGAATACTATTTATATCGGTTCTTTTAGGCATGAGATTTCTTGGTTGCCGTGTTGTGATCCATCAGTTCAATGAAATGGTCAAACAAAGGAGCTGCATCGTGAGGACCCGGGCTTGCTTCAGGGTGCCCCTGGAACCCGAACGCGGGACGATCAATGAGTTCGATACCTTGCAGCGAATTATCAAATAAGGACCTATGGCTGACCCTGACATTTTTTGGCAAGGTCGTATCGTCGATACAAAATCCGTGATTTTGACTGGAGATCAGGACGACGCCGCTATCCATGTCTTTCACCGGATGGTTAGCGCCATGGTGCCCGTGGTTCATCTTGATGGTTTTCATCCCCGCGGCGATACCGAGCAATTGCAATCCAAGACAAATACCGAACACGGGAATGCCTGACTCAAGCAGAGTCTGGATCGCGGTGATGGCATAGTCACAGGGCTCAGGATCTCCGGGACCGTTGGACAGAAAGATGCCATCTGGCTGCATCGCCAAAACGTCAGCCGCTGAAGTCTTCGCCGGCACTACGATCAGCTCGCAACCACGGTCAGCGAGCATCCTCAGGATGTTGCGTTTAACGCCGAAGTCGTAAGCAACAATCTTATATCTAAATTCCGTCAGCGTCGGATACCCACTATCGAGGGACCAACTACCTTGCTGCCAGGTATAGGTCGATGGGGTTGTCACGACTTGTGCCAGATCGAGCCCTGCCAGCCCGCCAAACGCCTGGGCAGCCTTGACGGCGTCTGCGATGTCAGCGTCAGAGAGGTTAGGGCCCGCGATGATGCAACCCTTCAAAGAGCCTTCTTCACGGAGGATACGGGTCAGCATACGCGTGTCGATACCGGCTATCGCGACGACCTTGCGCTGAACGAGGTAGTCCTGCAGTGAGCCTTGCTGCCGCCAGTTGCTGATAGCCAAAGGCAGGTCGCGAATCACTAACCCCGCAGCCCAGATATTGTCGGATTCTTCATCCTCATCATTCACGCCGGTGTTGCCGATATGCGGATGGGTTAAAGTGATGATCTGCTGGGCATAGGACGGGTCGGTTAGGATTTCCTGGTAACCCGTCATGGATGTGTTAAAAACCACTTCGCCGACAGATTGACCGTCTATACCAATAGCTACACCCTCGAACAAGACGCCGTTCTCAAGTGCAAGTACCGCTCTACTAGTCAACTATCAGCCTCCATTGTTTCGCTATTGATGGTCGATGGTCGAAAAAAAGCGAGAGGGAATCGCTTCCATCTCGCTCGATTTGACTCTAAACCGGGATACTACATTGACGCAGGATTCTATGCCAACTGGCCGGTTTATTCCAGATAATTCCGTACTTTAATCCGACTTGCGATCTCGCAACCCCAAGACATCCTGCATATCAAAAACCCCAGCAGCCTTATCCGCCAGCCAACGCGCGGCTCGCACCGCCCCTTCGGCGAAGTTCAGACGACTGTGCGCTCTGTGAGTAATTTCTAATCGCTCGCCCGCACCCGCGAAAATAATCGTGTGCTCGCCGACGATATCACCACCACGCACCGTGCTGAAGCCAATCGTCTGGCGTGCCCGCTCGCCCGTAATACCTTCGCGGCCATAAATGGCTACCTCGCTCAGGTCTCGACCGAGACGATTGGCCATGACCTCACCCATCCGTAGCGCCGTCCCTGAGGGCGCATCGACCTTGTGGCGATGGTGCGCCTCGATAATCTCGATATCCACATCATCACCAAAGATACCCGCCGCCATCTCCAGCAACTTAAATGTCGCATTGACCCCAACGCTGTAGTTTGGGGCAACAACGACGGCGACCTCAGCCGACAATTCGGCTACCCGCCCCTGTTCACGCTCAGTTAAACCGGTTGTTCCAATCACCATGCGCTTGCCGTGGGCGGCGCAGACTTCCAGATTGGCCAATGTTGCCGCAGCAATCGTGAAGTCGATCAAGACATCAAACTCGGACAAAACTGCCGCCAAGTCATCCACCACTGCCACCCCAATGCGCCCCATCCCTGCCATTTCGCCCGCATCTGAGCCGATGGCGCTATGACCGGGCTGCTCAATAGCGGCACTGAGTGTCACACCGTCGGCCTCAATGATAGCTTGGATCAGCGTTTTACCCATCCGCCCCGCGGCGCCAGTGACAGCAATATTTATCATGTTCAAGCATCCCGCGTGTTGAGCGTCTCGGTTTAGGTCAAGGAATCGATAAAGTGCTTAACACCCTCGAACCAGGTCGAGCGCTTTGGCGACTGCTTAGAGTCGGATTCACCGTCAAACTCACGGAGCAACTCCTTCTGCCTCTTGCTAAGTTTGACCGGCGTTTCAACCACGACTCGGCAATATAGATCGCCAATCCCGCCGCCTCGAACCTGGGTAACATTAACGCCTTTGCCCCGCAGCCGGAACATTTTTCCCGTCTGAGTTTCCTCAGGTATTTTCAGGCTCACGCGACCATCCAGGGTCGGCACTTCAAGCTCGCCGCCAAGCGCCGCATCAACAAAGCTAATCGGCACCTCACAATAGAGATTCTCACCTTCGCGAGTGAAAATAGCATGAGCACGAACATTGACCTGCACATACAGATCACCAGCCGGCCCGCCATTAGCACCCGCTTCACCTTGACCCGCTAACCGGATTCGGTCGCCGGTATCAACACCAGGCGGCACCTTCACTGATAGGGTTTTCTGCTCCTCTATACGGCCATGACCACGACACTTCTGACAAGGATCACTTATCATCTTGCCTGCCCCACGACACCGCGGACAGGTCTGCTGAATGGAGAAAAAGCCCTGCCGAACGGTGACCTGACCCATACCTGCACATTGCACACAATCCACCGCAGACGTGCCTTTTTTGGCACCCGAGCCGATGCACTCATGACATTCCACCAGCGCTGGAATTTTGATCTTAGGGTTTGTGCCGCGCACCGCCTCTTCCAGGTCAAGATCGAGTATGTACTTCAGATCCGACCCACGCTGGACTTGGCTGCGACCGCGGCCACCACCGCTGAAGATATCACCGAATACGTCCTCAAAAATGGAACCGAAACCGCCACCACCACCGCCAAACCCAGCGCCTTGACTTTCCAACCCTGCATGACCGAACTGGTCATATGCGCCGCGTTTCTGGCTATCCATTAACACGTCAGCCGCTTCGCTGGCCTCTTTGAACTTATCTTCAGCCCCCGCATCGTCAGGATTACGATCAGGATGATGCTTCATCGCCATGCGTCGATAAGCTTTCTTGATTTCTTGCTCCGAAGCATCACGGGCGACGCCCAGCACTTCGTAGTAGTCTCTCTTAGTCGCCATATTACGTTTCGATTCTTCTGATACGCGAACGCAGAATCCCGGATTAATGCCTGGATTCTGCGTTGTTGTTCATCACCTATGTTGGTAAGTTTAAGCAGCCACCCTATCCCACTTCACGGTCGCCCAACAGGGCAGACCCTTAGAGACAGCTTACTTCTCGTCGTCCTTCACCTCTTCAAATTCAGCATCTACCGCATCAGGATCGACATTGCTCGCTCCCGGCGCTTCACCTGCACCAGCAGCTTGTGCTTGCTCGGCACTCATACGCTGGGCCAAACCGGAAGACACTTCCGTCAGCTTTGCAGTTTTCGCTTCGATCGCTTCCTTGTCTGTTTCTTTTAGTGACGCTTCAAGCTCACTAATTGCCGTCTCAATGGCTGTCTTTTCGTCTTCTGTCGCCTTGTCGCCCGCTTCTTCAAGCATCTTGCGAGTCGCATGTACCATGCCATCTGCTTGGTTACGCACTGTGACCAACTCTTCGAATCGACGATCGTCCTCAGCGTGAGACTCCGCATCACGAACCATCTGTTCGACTTCTTCGTCGCTCAAACCTGACGATGCCTTAATCACGATAGACTGCTCTTTGCCCGTTGCTTTGTCTTTCGCCGAGACGTTCAATATACCGTTAGCATCGAGGTCAAAGCTCACTTCAATTTGCGGTGAACCCCGTGGCGATGGCGGAATATCAGCCAGATCAAACTGACCCAATGACTTGTTGTGACTGGCCTGCTTACGCTCACCCTGTAACACATGGATGGTCACCGCTGGCTGGTTGTCTTCAGCTGTCGAGAACACCTGGCTCTTTTTAGTCGGAATCGTTGTGTTCTTCTCAATCAAAGCGCTCATCACACCGCCCATAGTCTCGATACCCAGAGACAACGGGGTGACGTCTAGCAACAGGACGTCTTTAACATCACCTGACAGAACGGCAGCCTGGATCGCGGCACCCATAGCAACGGCTTCATCCGGGTTCACATCTTTACGTGCGTCTTTGCCAAAAAATTCTTTGACCTTCCGCTGAACCATTGGCATCCGAGTCTGACCACCAACGAGGATGATATCGTCGATTTCAGACACTCCCAGCCCGGCGTCCTTCAGCGCGGTGCGCAAAGGCTCAATCGTGCGATTCACTAACTCTTCGACCAAAGACTCTAATTTCGCCTGAGTCACCTTGATAACCAAGTGCTTCGGGCCAGTCGCGTCAGCGGTGATGTAAGGTAGATTCACTTCCGTTTGCTGACTACTAGACAGTTCAATTTTGGCTTTCTCTGCCGCTTCCTTCAGACGCTGCAGGGCTAACGGATCATTATGCAGATCCATGCTGTGCTGCTTCTTGAATTCGTCCGCAAGGTAGTCGATCAGACGCAAATCAAAGTCTTCGCCGCCGAGGAACGTGTCGCCATTGGTCGACAAAACCTCAAATTGCTTCTCTCCATCAACGTCAGCGATTTCGATGATCGAGATGTCGAAGGTACCACCACCCAGGTCATAGACTGCGATCGTTGAGTCACCAACCGATTTGTCCATGCCGTAGGCCAAGGCCGCGGCGGTAGGTTCGTTAATGATCCGCTTGACCTCGAGGCCCGCGATTCGGCCAGCATCTTTCGTCGCTTGCCGCTGTGAGTCGTTAAAATAGGCTGGCACTGTAATCACCGCCTCGGTGACCGCCTCGCCAAGATAATCTTCAGCGGTTTTCTTCATCTTCTTCAGCACTTGAGCCGAAATCTGCGGTGGCGCCATCTTCTGGCCGTTCACTTCAACCCATGCATCACCGTTATCAGCCTTGGCAATCTTGTACGGCACCATCTTAATATCACGCTGCACGACTTCGTCGTCGAACTGCCGACCGATCAGGCGCTTCACAGCAAACAACGTATTGTGCGGATTGGTCACCGCCTGACGTTTAGCAGACTGGCCGACCAGCACTTCGTCATCACCGGCATAACCAACAACCGACGGCGTCGTACGATCGCCTTCAGCATTCTCAATAATTTTAGCTCGATTGCCTTCCATGACCGCGACGCAAGAGTTGGTAGTCCCAAGATCTATGCCGATTATTTTTCCCATAATGCTTCTCCGCTGAACAATCTGACTTACTTCAGATTGGAATTAACTAATGATAACTCAATGTGTGTTTTTATTTTTCGTCTCGCCTGGCTTCTAAACCGCCTGGTGGCGCGCTGCCGGCCAGTCAACTGCTTGAACGTCTATATTGGCACCGAGCAAAATTATTCAAGTCCTAATATTAGGTTTACATTTTGCTCATTCGTGCCTGACCCGCCCTAACTCGAAGAGGCGGGCGTATTTTTAGCGACAACCACCATGGCCGGCCGAACCAATCGACCGTTCAGTTGATAACCTTTCTGGACCACAGCGATCACTGAATTGGGCTCAACTTCAGGACTTTCAATCATCGAAATGGCTTGGTGTAAATTAGGGTCGAAGGGCTCTCCGTGTGGATCGATCACCGCCACCCCTTCTTTAGCCATAACATCGACGAATAAACGCTGACACAACCCCATGCCTTCAATAATCGCCAGAGTCGCTTCGCTGTCAGCTTCGGATTGCTCGGCCGACTCAATAGCTTTCTCTAGACTGTCGACCACTGGCAGCAGGCTCTGAATCAACTTTTCGACGCCGTACTTAACCGCATGCTCGACTTCACGCTCGGTACGACGCCGGAGATTTTGCATCTCCGCCTCCGCACGCAAGGCTGCGTCTCTGAACTTTTCTGCTTCTTCCTGGGCGCCGTATGCTGTCGCGCGCAACTCGCTGGGCGACATGGTATCGATATTCCCATCCTCTGGCTCGAGAATCTCAGCTTCGATCGCAGCCTCTAAGTCATTTACAACCAGCTCATCATGTCGCTCGCTGGCATCAGTCTGTGTCGTTTGTTGTTCGTCGAAATTCGCCATGCACCCTGACTCCAGATCAGTAATTTTGAAGTCAAAGGTATATGGGGCTTACCCCTGCAAGATTCAAGGGTATAAGACATGAGATTACACAGAAGCAGGAAACTATCGCCTGACAGCGATAATTAGTGGCGGGACAACGAACTGCCAAGGGCCGCGCTGAGCAGCCTGGCGGTGGCATCAACCACTGGAATAACGCGGTTATAGGCCATGCGTGTCGGTCCTATGACACCCAAAACACCCACCAATTGACCATCGACCCGATACGGCGAGATCACGACACTACACTCGTCGAGTAACTCGTACCCAGACTCTTCACCAATAAACAGCTGCACCCCCTCGCCCGCTAGACAGCGGTCTAACAGATGCAAAATATCACCCTTTAGCGAAAACGCCTGAAACAGGTTGCGGATATCGTCACGAGCCATATCTGGAGATATCTCGACGAGGTTTTCCTGACCCGCCAAGACGTAGCCATCCGCCTCATCTTGCTCGAACGCTTTTTCAGCAACTTCCAGAGTCGCCTTCATCAAACCGTTAAGATTTTCCTGGTCAGACTTCATTGCCGTGATCAATTGTTCGCGGATGTGCCGCAAGGATCGGCCCGAAAAAGATTGGTTGATATAATTAGACGCCTCCTTGAGCTGAATTTCCGTATAAGCGGCGTCAGTGTAGATAATCCTATTTTGCACTTCATGATCAGCCAGCACCAAAATGACCAACACCCGCTTTTCACTCAAGCTAAGGAATTCCACATGCCGCAGGGTCACCTGTTCGCGCCGCGGAATGGTCACCAGACCGGCCATTCGCGTGACGTCTGACAAGATGCCTGAAGTCGATTGAACCAATTGATGAGCCGACCAGTCAGGGTCCAGCTGACGCTGCATCTGCCGCAGATCCTGACTCCCCAGCGGCGCCATGTCCAACAAGCTGTCAACGAAGAACCGATAACCCATGGCTGTCGGCACACGTCCGGCGGAGGTATGGGGCGAGGTGACGTAACCTTTATCTTCCAGATCAGCCATGATATTGCGCACGGTCGCAGAGCTGACGGTCACTTGAGGCTGCGCCGCCAAGGTTTTAGAACCCACCGGCTGGCCGTCGGCGATGTAACGCTCGATAAGTGTTTTCAACACTATCTGGGCTTTTTCACTGATCTGGCGTTTATCTATCATTGACGCTGCTGCCAACATATTACTTGAACGATCCCTCAATATACCCGCCCGATGAAGCTGACAGCAATACAGCAGAACAAATTCAAGGTAAAATTTGTCTGCGCCGGCTTGCAGACTGGGTAAGCCGTGGCGTTTAATTGAACTGCCACCGACTTAGGTAAATTCATGCTCACCCATTTAACGGTTCAAAATTTTGCGCTGGTTGACCATCTCGAACTCGAGTTCGAATCGGGTATGACCGTGGTTACCGGCGAAACCGGGGCCGGCAAGTCCATCATTCTCGATGCGCTGGGGCTCACCCTTGGCGACCGCGCCGATACAGGTCTGATTGCCGACGCTGCGAACCGGGCCGAGATTCACGCCACCTTTGACATCAGCGACAACCTGCCGGCTAAACACTGGCTCGCCGCACACGAACTACCGATTGATAACGCCGGAGAATGTATCTTACGCCGCACTCTCAGTGCTGACGGTCGTTCCCGCGGCTTTATCAACGGCTCGCCCAGCACCGTGGCAGACCTGAAAACCCTGGGAGAGATGCTCATCGATATCCACTCCCAGCATGAACATCAATCGCTACTCAAAAAAGACAATCACCGCCGCATGCTCGACGAGTTTGGCGACGTGTTGCCCTTAGCTAGCCAAGTCCATGAACTGTGGGAGCAATTTAACAAGGCCCGGAAACGTCTCGAATCTTTGCGGGCTAACAATGCCGAGCAAACAGCCCGCGTACAGTTACTGGCCTATCAAGCTGAGGAACTCGAGCAATTGGCGATTGAAGCCGATGAACACATCAGCCTTGAACAGGAACAACAGCAGCTCAGCCACGTTGATGAAATTTTGCGTAACTGTGACGCGGCCCTGCAAGCCTGCGAACTCAACGAAGAAGGCAATATTTTAAGCCAGCTGAGCCAAGCCCTGCATCTTTTGCAGGCAATAGAACTCGACGCCCTGGCGCCTGTAACCGAATTGTTCATCAGCAGCAAAATTCAGCTAGAAGAAGCCGTCTCAGACCTACAACGATTTGCCGACACCATCGAAGCTGACCCCACACGCTTGCTCGAAGTAGAAGCGCGTTTGACCAGCATCTATGATATTGCGCGCAAGCACCGAATTAAACCCGGCGACATTCAGGCCTTTACTCTCGACATTCAGGCAGAGATCAAAAGCCTCGATAATGTTGACGCAGAAATCGATAGCCTGACCGCCAGCACCCAAACCCTGTCATCAAGCTATCGCGATGTCGCCACTCGCCTAAGCCACGCCCGCATCAAAGCAGCAACAACCCTGGAATGCCAAGTCACCGAGCAATTGGTCAAGCTTGGCATGCACGGCGCGATTTTTAAGGCTAACCTGACCCCGATCGAAACCAGCCTCATCGCACCAGGCGGGCTCGAAGAAGTAGAGTTCCTGATCAGTACGAATCCAGGCCAGGCGCCCCGGTCATTGAACAAAATCGCATCTGGTGGCGAGCTGTCCCGAATCAGCCTGGCCATTCAGGTCGTCACCGCCGACACATCAAAAGTCCCCAGCCTGGTATTTGATGAAGTCGACGTTGGCATCGGCGGCGCGGTGGCCGAAGTCGTCGGCAGCTTGCTACGAAATCTTGGCGGCAAAGCCCAAATTGTCTGCGTCACCCACCTGCCTCAGGTTGCAGCCCAGGGACATCAGCACTATCTTGTGACCAAGTCCACTGGCGCGGGCAAAGGCAAGAACCAAACAAAAGCTAGAACCGAGATCGCCACCTTGGGGGCCGAGGGAAAAATCGAAGAAATTGCCCGCATGCTCGGCGGCGTCGAGCTGACTCAACAATCACTCGATCACGCCAAAGCCATGTATAACACTGCCCAGGCGAATTAAGGCACAGAGCCCTCAGCCAATATCGACCATACTCGAAGCGAAAATCAACGACACTGGGGACACAACCCATACAGATTAAGGTTGTGATCCGTGAGCTCAAAGCCCCGCTCGAGCGCTATATTTTCCTGCCGCCGTTCGATTTCCTCATCATGAAACTCTTCAACCAGCCCGCATTTAACACAGACCAGGTGATCGTGATGATCATTGGTAGAGAGCTCGAACACCGAGTGGCCACCCTCAAAATGATGACGGATTACCAGCCCAGCAGATTCGAATTGGGTCAGAACCCTATAGACAGTGGCCAAACCGATTTCTTCATCATTTTGAAGCAGGTGCTTATAGACATCTTCAGCGCTCAGGTGATGAACCTTCGAACTTTCGAGGATTTGGAGGATCTTAATCCGCGGCAATGTTATTTTCAGACCCGCGTCTTTAAGATCTTGAGATTCTGCAGCCATGGTGAAGAGACTCATTGCGCGATACACTAGGCACCCAGTATCGCGACTTTAGCATTACATTGGAAGGACCAGGACTACATTGATCAGACATCGCCTCAGCACAGCCATCTCCATTCTTGTTCTCTGCAGCTTCGCCAGCGGCTGCTCTTCATTGCGCTTTCCGGGCGTACATCGCATTTCGATCCAGCAGGGCAATGTGATCACCCAGACCATGATCGACAAGCTCAAGCCTGGCATGAGCAAAAGCCAGGTCAGATTTGTGCTTGGCAACGCGGTGATTAACGATTCACTAAACCAGAATCGCTGGGACTATATCTATTCGATCCAGGTTGCGGGTGGCGATCGCATTATTAACGAACTGCACCTGCACTTTATAGAAGAACGACTCAGTCATTTCGAGGGCGACTTCAGCCCCACGCCGGAAGCCACCTAGACCTCGGTGACGACTAAAATACGGCTCGGCTAGCCGTTATCCAAATTGTTGAGCGCGGCATTCCGGGCTTGTCTCGCGCGCCGACCAGGGCGCTGTTGCACGGTCGATTGAGCCCGCTGCCGACGCGCAGCCATGGGGTCAAGCACCAACGGCCGATAGATCTCGACTCGCTCCTCGGCCTCAAGCTTGGTTGAGAGGCTGACCAGACGCCCGTAAATTCCAACTTGTAATGTTTCTAGATCCAGCTCTGGCGCAGCCTGTAAGATGCCACAAGCGACTATGGCATCTTCCACTACAGCATCAGCGGCCAGCTCAACACTGACCACCCGTTCAGCGTCAGGGGTGATATAGACGACCTCAATGACCAGGCGATCAGTCATACAGCTGATCCGCTCGTTGACAGAACGCCTCAACCATCTTATCCACAGCGCCCGTAAAAACCTGCCCCAGGGCGGCATTCATCACTCGACTATTAAATTCAAACTGCAATTGCATGCTGATTTTACAGCCTTCCTCGCCGAGCGCCTGCAACGCCCAGGCACCTGATAGCGCGGTAAACGGACCATCAACCAGCTCAAGGGTCACACCATCCGGCGGCGACAGACGATTCCGAGTAGTGAAGCTCTGGGACAGACCGCCTCTGGCCAAATCCAGACGGGCAACCAACTCAGACTCTGAAGCAACCAAGACTTCACTGCCCACGCACCAAGGCAGAAATTCCGGATAGCGGCCTATATCATTGATGATGTGGTACATCTGTGCCGTTGTATAAGGGACCAGGGCAGACCGTTTAACAGTACGCATAAGCCTTAGAAAAACGCCAATAAGAACACCAGGAATACCGCCGTGGGCGCTATAAAACGCGTCACGAAGCGCCAGGTTTGATACACCATGGGGCTGACGGCGAGTTGATCCCGAGTGATTTGTTGGTCAATGCCCCAACCGGCGAACAAGGCAATCAGCACGCCGCCCAGCGGCAGCAAAATATTATTCGACACATAATCCATCAGGTCAAAAAACGTCATGCCATTGATGAAGTGCAGGTCTGCCCAGATATTGAATGAAAAGGCACTACCCAGACCCATCAACCAGGCCAGGCCGCCAACGACCAGAGCCGCCTTGGTTCGAGAGGTCTTCAGGCGCTCAATCAACCAGGCGATGGCCGGCTCAACCAGAGATATCGACGAGGTAATTGCCGCGAAGGTCACTAACAAGAAAAACACGGCCCCAAAAAATGCCCCGCCAGTCATTTGTCCAAAGGCCAGTGGTAGCGTCACAAACATCAAGCCTGGACCAGCCGAGCTTTCCAGGCCGTTGGCGAATACCAAAGGAAAGATCACCATACCTGACATCAAGGCAACAACCGTATCCAGTAATGCGATGGTGGCTGCGGTACCAATGATGGAGACATCTTTCGGCATATAGGCGCCATAGGCCATGATCGCGCCCATGCCCAGGCTCAAGGTGAAGAACGCCTGACCCATAGCGATCAGCACGCCATTCCAGGTGAGCTTTTCGACGTTAAAGGAAAACAGGAAGGACAAACCCTCTGTAAATTTGCCGGAGGTCACGCCCGAGTAAATGACCAATACGACCAGCAGGAAGAACAAGGCCGGCATCAAAATTTTGACCGTGCTTTCAAGCCCGGCACCAACGCCCCGAGCAGCAATGGCAATGGTCATCATCATAAACACCGTATGCCAGCCCACCACCGCCCCCACATCGTGAGTCAAGGCGTCAAATGCCGCCTTTGCTTGAACCGCATCGGTACCTGTAAACGCCCCGGAACCCATTTGAAACAAATAGGACATCGCCCAGCCCGCGATCACAGCGTAGAACGACAGAATCATAAAACCTGCCAAGGCGCCCATCCAGCCAATTGCCTGCCATAGGGGGTTCGCATTCGAATGGGCCACCAAATCACGCATGGCATTGATCGGACTCTGCCGACCAGCTCGCCCCAACAAAATCTCAGACGCCATAATCGGCACCCCGATCAGAAAAATGCAGCCCAGATAAACCAGCACAAAGGCGCCGCCACCGTTCTCACCCGCAACATAGGGAAACCGCCAGATATTCCCCAGGCCGACGGCTGAACCGGCTGCCGCCATGATAAACATCAACCGGGAAGACCACATGCCATGTACTGACTCTGAACCTAACGCCATACCAACAACCCGCTAATTTATCCTCAAGCCCGCATTGTCAGTGATTTACGCCCACGCCTCAACAGCGGCGTGCTACCAATCCTGTACTTTCCGACACTCCCGCCTATAATAACGCCCCCACAAGAGAGTAATTATGGCCGCCACTAAAGCCAAAACCTCACCTGGCACTATCGCCTTAAACAAACGCGCTAAATTCGATTACCAGCTACACGAGCGGTTCGAGGCGGGTCTGGTGCTAACCGGGTGGGAAATGAAATCAATCCGAGCTGGCAAAGTGCAGCTCACGGACACCTATGTGTTTTTGAAAAATGGCGAAGCTTTTCTGCTGGCCTGTAATATCACACCGTTGCTCGCCGCCTCGACGCATGTGGTGCCTGAACCCATGCGTAGCCGAAAATTACTGATGCACAAACGGGAACTCGCGCGCCTGGCCACAGCTACCCAACAAAAGGGCCAGACTTGTGTCGCCGTCGCCATGTATTGGAAAGGCCATCGCGTCAAACTCGAAGTCGCCCTAGCTACCGGCAAAAAAGAGTTCGACAAGCGCGCCACCCTCAAAGACCGGGACTGGAACCGCGACAAGGGCAGAATCATGAAGGCCCACAATAAATAAATAAATTTGGGTTGAACAAGTCGCGGGCAACCCCATCTAAAGTCCTGTAAGATGAACAATCGGCCACGGCTGGCCGAAGATAGAAAGACATTGTAAGTTTCAAACTGGGGGCGATCTGGATTCGACGCTGGTTACGAAACCCAAGGTGCATGCCGAGAGGGTAGTGACTCTCGTAAATCAATCGCTGTAACTTTTATAGTTGCCAACGACGAAAACTACGCATTAGCCGCTTAAACTAAAAAATTCGTTTTTTAGAATAAGTTAAGCTTGACTCGGGGCGGATGTGCCCATGTATTCAAACCGAGTGCGCGTCTCATGGGACCGCTGCCAGGCCCCGCTTGTGGCTAAAGCAGCTAAAACTAAAGCAAGCTCGCCTTTTAATCCCTGTTCGCTGGGCCAGTGAAAGGTTAAACAATAAACGAACTAAGCATGTAGAGCCGAAGGCAGAGGACTGACGGACGCGGGTTCAATTCCCGCCGCCTCCACCAAATTCGTGGCTTTGCGCCTCTGGCGCAAAACAGGAATGCTGACAGGTGTATCGCGCAGCGAAACACCGAGAAGCGATTACAATAAATAGACATAACTCACTAACTACGACCAATGACCTAAAACTAGGCTAACCGTAGAAGCACCACCTACATCCCCTGTAAAAGTTATTCAACGAAAGATAAAGGAACAGTTACAAGTAGAAGTCGGCGGGCTCTAGAGGAACCAAAGAGCAGAACAAAGATTTCTTACACTTCGGTTTCACCGCCACCAATTTTTTTCAAAGCCATGCCCGTCAAAATATTCGCTGCAACGCTAAGCGGCTGCTTCGTTGCGGTGCCGATATGGCAACGATGAATCACAACGGGTGTTGCCGATGCGAAACCGGCATCCTGTCGGTTGCTGGCTAAAGCAAACCTTCCACAACCGCCGACATATAACGGTCAAACTGCTCACGGCGTGTGTTATGGCCAGCGTCTTCGATATGGCGCAGGGTGAAATGGTTGTTCATCGCCGCGACTTGCTGAGCAATGTCATGTTTCACAATGCCATCACGCTCGCCATCGGCATAGATCAGCCAGGCCGGGCACTGAATCTGCGCCACGGTCTCTGACCAGTTGCCCAGTGTCAGACCTTCCATCGCCAGCTCACTCACCTGCTTTTTGGAAGCTGCCCAGGCGGGCAGTTCATCAGCATGCCAGGTGGGGTTCTGTTGTTTGCCAAAGGCGATAATCTGCGCTTCGGTTTTATTGTTTAGCGACGTCAGATACTGACGAAAGCCTTCACGACGTTGCGCCACATCTTTGTCTCTCACCGCGCCTTGATGCTTAGTCCAGGGCGGGTCTTCCAGCAAAATACGTGACACTCGGGCTGGATAGCGCGCCGCAAAATCGGCCACCATGCTCGCGCCCATAGAGTGGCCTAGTACGGCAGGTTGGTTTAGATTCAAGGCCTGAATAACCGTAGCCAGGTCGTCAGACATGCCTTGCAAATTGGCGCTGCCGTGACCAGAAAGACCATGGTTGCGAGCATCCATCATGATGATATCGAACTGGCTTGCCAGCGCTTCGGCCACTCGGGTCCAGCACAAGCCGTTGTCGCTGAAACCGTGACATAGCACCAAAGGGGGAAGGTCGCCGTGGCCAGTCCGGTAGTAGTGAATATTGATCTCACCAGTATCAATATCGCCTTGGGCCCAGTTACTCATATTCCCTCCACGTTACCCGACAAGCTCAAGGAGATAGCTAGGTACTCTTGTCCGCCCTGGACAGCTTCCGAGCTATCACAGGTTAACTATCCCAGCTGACCTTTCAACCACTGCACCAGGTCTACCCACATATTGTTGATCTCAATCCGGGACGGCATGATGCCAGCCGATTCCAGTTCAACGGTAACAACGGGGATTTTCATGTCCAGACCCGCATAGTTCCCCAGCGAGCCGGGGAAAACCCCGAGCCTTCTCAAGCGTAAACTACCAAAATTACTAGGTGCCGATGGCGGCCCGTCGTAATCCACCAGGTCATAGGGCGCGTGTATAGAGATAATCACATCAGGGCGGAAGGACGCTATTTGCTCCAGTAACCATTGAATTTCCAGCTCACTGCCCGGGGCATCGCCAGGCTCACGGCGCGGGTTACGGCCGGTCCTCTCGATCCAATAGCGACGGGCATCATCTCCCCAGTTAGCGGTGGGGAAATTCCTGTTAAGGTCCACCCCACGACTATTTTGGCGTTGAGATGTCTCCTGCAGCAAGCCATCCGGGTTAGCGACGGGGACAAATCGCCAGTGGAACAACCCCGTGTGGTGATCCTGCAGCGTGGCCATCCACTTGAACACTATCGACACTGACGAAAATTCGTCGCCATGAATTCCGCCGATAACAAGTACTCGACCCAACGGCGCGTGATCAGCAAACGCCGGGAACTCGCGATAGGCCAATGAATTACCTGTATAGCTCACGGATGAATGAATCAATTGTTGGCGCAGGCAGTCCGGGGTGCTCACGCTGCCCAACTTGGCACCCAGTTTCTCACACAAGGCGGTCACCGCCATCATTCCAGCCACTGATGTATCGATCGTTGTATCGATCGTTGTATCGATCGGCTCAACGATGACATCGCGCCGAAGCACCTCTTCCTGATCAACCACCACAGGCGCCACAAATGAAGGCGCAACCGGTGCAGGGATCACAACTGAATCAACTACGGGTAACGCGACCGGTACCAAGATCTCTTGCGTGGCTGACTCCCGCGTCGCGCACGCACACAGGCCCGACAACATGACGATTGTCAGCAGCAATTGAACCGTATTTTTCACCCTAACCGTTTCCTTCATAAAAAATTCGCCACTGCCCCTCATCATTTCGACGCCACAGAAGATTCTTCCAACCCACCCAGTTGAAGTTATTACTGGTATAGCGCTGGTAAAAACGCACCGCGACCATGTTCTCTTCCCCGGGATAGCTAATCACACTCATCTTTGTCAAATTCACCGCCACCTGCCGCTTACGGTTATTAATCTGCGTTTTGTAGGCCCGCCATTCAGTCAGATTGCGCCGAGTGTCAGAAAAATCAACCGCGTAATGCCCCAGGTAAGCATTGTTATCCAGGCTTTCCCAATCCTGCCGCCATTGCTCTATGGCCGGTAAAATATCGTCTTCGGTTTGTACTGTGTTCGGCTCAAGCCACTGCATCGAGCGGCCGAGGACCAACTGACTTTCGCCAACCGTAATGAAGGATGCTAGTTTTTCTAATGTCGCGTTCTCAATCACGACGCAGCCATCGCTATCAAACCGCGGTCGTTGCGCCAGGTTCCGTTCAAGCCCATGAAGCCAAATGCCATGACCGGTTCTGGATGAAATCCGGTCCCAGATATTAGGATAGTTCAATGGGTAAGCGCCCAGCCCATATCGCTCATCCAGCTGTTGGTCGGTCAAAAACGACATGAATTTATAAATGCCAACTGGCGTTTTCAGATCGCCCTCTTTCCGCTTACCGAAACCTTCCTTGCCGATGGAGACCCGCACGATATCTCGCTGCAGATAATGATCATTAGCCGTTCGCTCTAATCGAAAAAGCAGACCTCGATCAAGATCCACCCACAACAAATGCGTAGCGCTCTGAGATCCTACGATTAAGCCTGCCGGCTTACCCTCACGGCTGTCCAGCTCGAATAGCTGTTCAACCTCTGGCTGCCTGGCGTTGCTCATAGTCGCAGCGGTTAGTGTCGCTGAGGTCAGTGTCACAGGGGTCAGCGCAATTGGCGCCAACAAAGGTGACGGCTCGCCCTCGGCTTGAACAAAAACGCTCGACAGACTACAAACAAACAATAGGGCTCTGATCCAGCGACGAGAAACTCGCGCCTGCGTTGCTTTAACTAGCGATTTTTTTAACACCTGTCATAACTCAAATGCATGGAAGCACACGAAGTATACAAAATATAACGCCAGATTCCTCCCGCTATCCTCGACTTATTCCACCAAAATGCCAGTTGAAGCGGATTAAATCGCTTCCACCGGCAAAAATTCACCGACAAGCATTACCAGGCATAGGCCTCTGGCGCCGCACCACAAGCGGGAAAAATAACATCCAGCCGTGCCAGGGTCGGCGCGTCAAGGCGAATATCCGGCACATGCAGCAGGTTAACCAGCTGTTCTACGCTACCAGGGCCGATGATCGTCGCGGCAACACCGGGTTGATGCAGTAGCCAGGCCAACGCGATAGCGCTTGGCGCCTCACCCAGCTCGTCGCAGAGCTGCTGAAATTGATCCAGTGGTGCGGCGTGCCTGGCCCGAGCTGCCTGCATATCCTGTGATTGCCGCCGGCCCTGTCCGGCTGGTGACTGACCCGCTAGCAAGCCCCCCGCGAGGGGACTCCAGGGAATCAACCCGAGACCATACTCGCGACAGGCAGGCAAGACCTCAAGTTCGATCCGGCGCTCGATCAGGTTATAGAGGCTCTGCTCCGAGATTAAACCCAACTGATGCCGGGCCCTGGCTTTTTCATTCGCTCGAGCAATACCCCAACCCGGGAAATTACTCGAACCTAGATAAGTAATTTTACCTTGCGCAATGAGCCGCTCCATCGCCTGCCAGATCTCCTCCATCGGTGCAGAGCGGTCAAAGTGGTGCATTTGATAGAGGTCGATATGATCGATGCCTAAACGCTGCAAGCTCGCATCACACGCCATTTGAATATGTCGCGCTGATAGACCACGATCGTTGATATCCGCTGACATGGGCTCATGTACTTTAGTCGCGACGACGAGCCGTTGACGTCGGGTTTTATCTTTTGCGAACCACTTACCCAAGATGCTTTCCGTCGCCCCTACGCCAAGGCTGCCACCATACTGATCAGCAGTATCGATAAAGTTAATCCCGGCTGCCACCCCTTGATCTAAGATTTCAAAGACCACCTTTTCCGGCGTTCGAGGTCCAAAATTCATGGTGCCAAGGCACAACTCGCTGACCCTCAGCGCTGAGCGGCCTAATTGACGATATTGCATATTTAGATGTCCGTTAGCATACGTTAGGGAGCCCGTAAATCAAGGCGCTCGCAGGGTGGCGCCAGTCACAAGGCCCTCACTGGAATCGGCAACACAGTGTTGCACCAGGCGCTGCGCTTCTACCGACAACCCCTTGTAATCTTGATAGGTAATCCCCGGCACTATGGGTTCTCTAAACCAGGGCGCATAGATTTCCAGGTTCGGTATGGCCCGCATTGTCTCTGACACATTGGGTGTACCGCCGTGCCAGGCGCGCACATCACGTATCATGATGCTACCGGCAGGCACGGAGCAGACGGTGCTAAGCCGCATCCACTCTGGCTCATCTTGAAGACTGGGAATCGGCATGCGCGAGTGTTGAGTGCCTGGAATTTGGCGAGTCGGACCATTGAGCTGAGTGACATCTTGGGGCAGGAAGTTCACACACACATAAGGACAAGGAAGATCCCTGATGCTCATGTGCCCCAACGGGTCATGGAAGGCACTAAAGGGGCTCCGCTTATCATCAACCCAGTCGCGAATGTCGGAATGCAGCGGCTGGTAGTCGACGGCTCCGGGCAAGCAAAAATCGCCGCTAGCCGACCTGAGCGTATAGTGGCTCGAGCCAAATATCGCGTTCAGAATTCGAGTCACTGGCGGAATATCCAGCAGCATTTGCCAGGCCGGATGATGAAGCTGACTGCGAGTCAGGCTGGACCCGCCGAAGGAGTATCGATGGGAACCACGGTTGCCCTTGTGGTCATGGTCAACGGCCAAGATCTCTTTGACAACCTCGTCACAGCCCGACGCTAATATCGCAACTTGCTCGGCATTCAGGATATCGCTGACGGCCACAAAGCCATCTCGATGAAAAAGTGCGACCGCGCGCTCGACATCACCGGGCTTAAGTATCTCAAGTCCCTTTATGCCGTTGTTAGCTGTCAAATTTTGGCGCAACTGAACAACCCGCGGATCGTCTTTTGGCGTGCCAAACCAGCCAGCGTTTGTGGTGATGTCGTTCATCTTACTAACCTGCCTTGAGGTTCATGGGTTCGAATGTTGATCTATACTCATTGCGCAGTTGCCGAAATCGCTCTTCCAGCCGAATGCGCGATTACCTTATTACAGCATCAGAAAGATGTGAAGCGACCAACTCGAGAGGCTGACCAGCGACCACTTCCACTGCGACTGAATAGCAGGTCGCATCATCCATTGAATACACACCCGTCGCGACGTGAGGATACTGATCGCTGACATGATGGATCTCCGCCCGATGCCGGCCCGGCGTCGGGCCGTGATCAAGGTCTATCTCAAATCGTCCCTCAGCAGATCGATTCGCCATGATGCGAGCAATCGGCGCGTTAGTATCCTGTGGGATCAATGTCACCCAGAATAGACCCAGGGCTTTGCCATCGAGGATCGCTCGACCTTGCACTGCGACGCGTTTTTTATCGGTTAAAAAACCACTTCGGCGCAACCAGGTCATCAGCTGTCCAGGCCATTGGCCGAAGTCAGGATCACCCGTACCCATGCCGGCGCCGTGGTCGCCAAAGCTAAAAATATGTAACTCGGCTGGCACGCCATGGGTTGCCAGCGCTCGATAGAACAAGATCGATTGATCTGCCGGCACAATGCTATCTTCATGAGAATGCACTAGGAACGATGGTGGCGTTTTGGCATTAACCAGCTCGTCGGTCGCGAAATATTCATCTGCCTTTCGGCCTCGTTTGGCGCCACTGGTGACCGCATAAACAGGCACGAGAAAATCAGGCCGACTGCTCACGCGCTCTATGGGGTCCATGGATTTTTCTAGTCCCAGATCATAACGGGTACCCACGGCGGTCACTAGATGACCGCCGGCTGAGAATCCCAGCATGCCCAAGCGGGTCGGGCTAATGTTGAATTCGCCCGCGCGCGCGCGTACTAACCGTATCGCGCGCAGACCATCTAATAAAGAAATTTCAGTGGTGTACTTGGGGCCAATTCGATACTTCAACACAAAAGCGGCAATGCCCTGACGATTGAGCCAGCGAGCCACCTGCAGGCCTTCATGATCAGAGGCCAGCGTTCGGTAACCTCCGCCCGGGTTGATAACAATACCCGTACCAATTGCCTTCGCTGGCTCAGGCAGATGCACTGAGATGGACGGCATGTCTGTGGATTCTCGACCCTCAGCGCCTGGTGCGCCAGCCGGCCACAACAGGAACTCCTCGCCATTACGATTTGCCGTCTCTAGATTTGGTGCCTCAGGCATTGTCGGTTTCTCCGTGACCTTGCGAACCCATAACTTGTTAGCCACGGTCCACCTAAAAAAATACCTCGCCGCGTTTAGAACATCGGGTCAATCGGCGTGATGGAACCCACCCGCGCCTCAATCAATCCGGCTGCCGAAAGGCACAAGTCTTCCCGCCAACGATCTGCATAAATCTGAACGCCCGTCGGCAAACCATCGACGACCCCCATCGGTAAGGCGACAGCGGGCAAGCCCAACAAGTTGCCCGGCGTAATAAATTGCAGACGTCGCAGGGTGGTCTCGGCACCGGTATCTGGGTCGATGTCGGCGTCGTGCAGAAAGGGCAGATCGGCCCAAGTCGGCCCGATCACCAGCGGATACTGCTGAAAAAAACCTGACCAGGCAACTGCCAGTCGATCTCGCTCAGTGTACACAAGGGTGCCGTTCATGGCGGCTGGATCGAATTGTTGAAGCAATTGCTGCAGCATGCCTACCGCGCTTTCGCTCATGATCGGCGTGAGCAACGGCAGCATATTCTGAACATCCGAGAGTAGCACTCGAGCCCAAATTTCATTCACACGAGCCAATTCCGGCGGCACCACCTCTTCAACCTGCCAGCCTTCGGCCTTCAGCTGTTCACCCGCCAGGTGAATCGCCGCAACTGTCGCTGCAGGCAATGTTGAGTTCGGCATTTGAGTAACCAACGCCACCTTCTTCGCTACTGGCGGGCCCTCCAGTGCCGCTGGCACAGAGTAGGGGTCTTGCGGGTGCCAGCCAGACAGCACGCGATAGGCGATATTCAAGTCAGCCACAGATCTTGCCAGCGCGCCCTCCACCGCCATCAGTCGAAATGCATTGGACTGAGGTGCGCCGGGTATCGACATCACCAATGGGATTCTGCCCGTCGTGGGCTTCAATGAGGTGATACCGCAACAATAAGCCGGGTTTCTTACCGAGCCACCAATATCGTTGCCAAGGCCAATGGGACTCATGCCTGTGGCTAGCGAAACCCCTTCGCCACCGCTTGAGCCACCAGCGGTTCGGGTGATATCCCAGGGATTGTTGGTTCGGCCGCGAAGCGGGTTATCCGTCGTAATCCGCAGGCCCATCTCCGGCAAATTCGTTCTTGCCAGCGGAATACCGCCAGCCGCTTTCATTCGCGCCACCACCGGCGCATCGGCGCCCGGCATGGCATTGGCAAACACGGGCAAACCGTTAGTCGTCGCTGAACCGGTACAATCAATGTTTTCTTTGATAGTAAAAGGCACCCCGTGAAACGCACCCTGCGACTGACTAGCCTCTGCCTTATCGGCTCTGTCTGCTGCAGCCAGGGCCGATTCGGCCAATGTTACCGTAATCGCATTCACTCGAGGATTGACCGCATCGATACGCTCAAGATGGCTCGTGACTACTTCACGACTAGATACTTGTTTACCGCGGATCAAGGCCGCCAGTTCATGGGCTGATTTGCGCCAAAGTTCGTTCGCCATCGTGTCGCCTCGACAGGGGTTATTAAGGGTTGGTTGTGCTCTTGAAATACAATACTTTGTGCTGACTACCCGAGTCCATGCGGTTTGTTAATGTCGCGCGCAGCGCCTTTGAGCAACGGCAGGATCCGGACTTTTAACTGGAACTGACTCATTCGCTCGCCTGGCCGACCACACCATCTCGCAATAACCCCTCGATGTCTTCGGCTAATCCTGCTTCAGCTAATATATCTCGCGTGTCTTGCCCAATCGCAGGACCAAAGCCACCAGTCACAGTGGGCGTACCCGAAAATATCGGCGCCGGGCGGACTTCCCGCACCAGACCGGCGATGGGGTGCACTCGCTCATAGAACAGGGCATTGGCTTGAATTTGCGCATCACTGGGTAACTCGTCGAGGCTGCGAGCGTGGGCAAATGGCACATGCTCAGCATCCAACTTCTCGGTGAGCTCGGCCAGGGTCATACCTTTAGTGGCATCAGCCACAGCATTTTTCACCACCTCAACATACACCTGACGATTCTGCTGTCGACCTTTGAGGCTGTTGAAACGTGAGTCTGCGGCCATATCCGTTAATGCCAATGCTCGGCACAACCCCGCGAACTCATGATCTGACAGTGTCATAATGGCGCCCCAACCATCGACCAATTCAACCACTGTGCCCGCGGCGCGAATGGGCGGATGATGATCGATATCTTCACCGAGCAAGATATTATCGGCACCGGCATCAGGCCACAAAAACGCCACCGCGGTATCGAGCATCGACAGCTCAATATGTTGGCCGACGCCGGATTTTTCGCGCGCATACAGGGCCGCTGTGATGGCTTGAAATCCCGTATAAGCCGTCAACTTGTCCATGAGCAGCTGATTCACCTGTTCCGGCCCCTCGCCTCGCTTCTGGCCCTGAACATCGGCGATACCAGAGTACATCTGGATAATGGGATCGTAAGCACGCTTGCCAGCTTTCGGACCAGATTGGCCGAAACCGCTAATGGACAGGAATATGATGCGAGGATTCGTCACCGCTAACGCAGCGTAGCCCAGGCCCAGCCTGTCGATCACGCCCGGCCGGAAATTTTGTACCACGACGTCTACAGAGTCAGCCAGCTGTTGAACCAACTTGACACCCCGCGCGGACGACAGGTCAACGGCGATGGAGCGCTTACCGCGATTCAACACATGAAATGAGCCAGAGTAGCCGTTGCGCTTGCTGCCGACATTGCGCTGTATGTCGCCGGTCAACCGCTCAACCTTGATCACTTGCGCACCTTGATCGGCGAGCATAGCACCGGTCAACGGGCCTGAGACCACGGCCGACAAATCCAATACTTTGACACCCTCTAACGGCCCCATACGGCCCTCCTTCACTTCGGGTTTGCCAGCACGCTGTGCTGAAATCATTATTCCTAGCCTGAGATAAGAACAACAACTCAGCAATATTACAACTGTCGCGCTCTCTGCTATCTGAAGCAGAGCACCTTGGACCCAAGTGCAAGGGATCTTTCAGGCTACAACCACTAGGCGCTGTGCTGCTCATCTGTGACGTCTCAGGTCACACCTATTCGCCACATCAAGCGTGCACCAGGTTAGCCAAGGCGCTTGTGCTAATGACAGGATCGAGTAAGGTCCATAACTAACAATGCTGGGGTGGAAACCTCGACACCCATCGGATTCAAACCCGAGGCCTCACAAAACCCTACAGAACAGCCCCAGCTTGAATGCAATATGCTGCTGCCCGCCTTCACGGCAGACAGGGACCAGCCCAACGGAAGATGACCATGGAATTGGAACTCACCGCCGCACAACTCGCCGAACTGGACGCTGATCTGGCACAACTCAAGGCGCGCCTGACGGCACTGCTGACAGACACCGAACTGCAGGCAAAACCGGTCAAGCTCAAGGACAACGCCAGCCGCTTAAGCCGAATGGATGAAATGCATAACCAGAGTATCTTGCGCGCTAACCGTAATCTCACCAGCAATCGCCTGACCCTGATCGACCGTGCGAAAGATCGACTGGATCAGCGCACCTATGGCCGGTGCAGCAGTTGCGATGAAACTATCACGTTTCTGCGTTTGAAAGCTTATCCTGAAGCCAGCAAGTGTCTTACCTGTCAATCAGACAACGAACACGGATAGGCCTGGCTCGACTGCAACCTAGCGCCAACGCTAAGCAGCCAATCTAAACACCAAATCTAAGCGCTAGCCTCAGGCCCAGACGCCAGCAGCTCAGCGACTGACAGCGCCAGATCGTAACGTTCCTTGGCAACCCCCAGCATGCTCTCGGCGAACTGCGGATGATCCAGCAGTATTCGACTGAAGTCTCTTTTGCTCAAAACAAATAGGTCGCATAGTGTCTTGGCCCTGACATCAGCAGTTCGCGCCGTCGAAAGCAGCAGGCCAACTTCCCCGAAGAAGTTACCATCCTTAAGCTGGTTGACAACGTTGCCGGCGACGTCCAACACCTCAACCTCACCGCGACAGATGAAATACATTTCGGTAGTGACATCCCCACGCTGGAGAATGATCTCACCGGGAGCGGCAGTCGCTGGGCGTAAGGCCAGAATGACGGCATTCAGCAGCAGCGGGTCTGCACCCTTAAACATGGGCGACTCCTCCAGCACATCAGGCGTAACAACCTCAAACCAACGCCGCCCGTCACGTTCCAACAACTCGTAGGCCGACTTGGGCCCCCAAGAATTTCGTGAGTAGTTCGGAAATTCAGCCGCCGGCGTGGCCTCCCAGTGATCCAGCAATGGCTGGGCGATGCGCCAGGCGGCCTCAACCAAGTCACCACGGGAGAAAAGCGTCGCATCGCCGCGCGAGCAGGCATACAGCATCACCTCATAGCCCGTATAGCGCGAGGCCTTAAAGGCATCACCATAATTAAAACTCATATCAACACTTTGTAACTGCATCGTAGGACCAGGCGTCTTTGCCTGGAACAGCAATTCGATACCCTGAAAGGGCTGAATATGAAACACCAGGCGATTCGAGGTGAGATGCTCAATCCCGGTGCCCTGAAACATCTTCACTGGCGGTTTCTTGAATTCGATGACAATTTCCGTACCCCGCTTCCAGAGCGCCTTGCCTGAACGCAGATAGATCGGAACCCCCTCCCAGCGCCAATTGTCAATTTGTAGTTTTGCCGCCGCGAAGGTCTCAGTTTTCGATTCAGGATCAACGTCATCCTCGTCCCGATAGCCCGGCTTGCTGAACGCGCCCTGGTCGTCATAAGACGGCCCATACTGACCGCGAACAACGTTCTCACGAACCTCATCGTCCGTATAAATACGGACTGACTCCAGCAACTTAGCTTTTTCATTACGAATAGAATCAGCTTCAAAAGATCCAGGCGGTTCCATACAAATATAAGACAACATCTGGAACATGTGATTTTGCATCATGTCTCGAAGCACCCCAGATTGATCGTAGTAGCCGCCACGACCCTGAACATCCACCGCCTCACACACGTTAAACTGGATATTGTCGATATGATGCTTATTCCATAATGGCTCGAACATGCCGTTTGCAAACCGAAATGCCAACAAATTTTGGACTGTCTCCTTACCCAAATAATGGTCTACCCGATAAATTTGATCCTCCCGCCAGTATCGAAGAATCTCATCATTGAGATCTAAGGCTGACTGCAAATTAGTCCCGAAGGGTTTCTCAACAATGATCCGCTTCCAGCCGTCACCTTCCTGGAACCCGGCTTTATACAAATTTTCACACAATCCACCAAAAAATCTTGGCGCCATGGCGAAATAGAACAAGACATTTCCACCCGCCTGGTATTTTTTATCGAGCGCCTCAACGGTTTGCTTGAGCTGGGTAAAACCCTCGACATCAATATTAGCGCTCTCGAAATAGAAGCGTTCCAACAGCTCACCACATGCTTCTTCATCGAATTCGTTACGGGTGTGAAAAGCCCGCAAGCCGGTCTCTTCGCTGGCCATTGATGAACGAAATTCTTCATTACTGATCTTGCTTCGACCGGTACCCAGGACTGCAAAATTCGGCGACAACAAATTGTCACAGGCCAGGTTATACAAGGAAGGGACCAACAAGCGCTTAGTCAGGTCACCAGACGCGCCAAAGATCACCATGACACAGGGCTCGCTGAGCGGGTTCAAGGGTTCTGCGCAAGCAAGCAAAGATTCTGGATTTCGTGGGTCAGACATTTATATACCTTTTAATGGATCTGAACTCGAGTGACGAGAGAGCATGTGCCATCAAGCACACTCGAATAGTTAGATTGAATCTGCAGACATCGATTGACGATAAAAGTAAGACACGTATCTTTATACTGCCGACACGCGCCCTATTGATCTTGTATAAGCTTACTAACCACCAACACGCAGCTTTCGCACCCCGAATTAAAATTCTACTCGAGAATAGCCATTGGCACTCAGTTTGAACAAACCTAACTGCCGAACGTACGAGAGCTGGTGATTACTCTGTTGCGGACCCCAAGGATTTAGGCGCCAGCAAATAGGCGCAAACCACCAGCCAGACCGTGATCACAACCTCAACCGTGATGAACACCGTCGCCAGGTCTGCGCCATGAAACCCCCAGGCAACCAACCGCATAATGGCGGCGAAGCCAAGCATGCTGGCCGCAGCACTCAGTAAGGTAGGGTTTGATTTATAGGCCCCATAAAAAATAAAACTGGCGCTGCACAGGAAAAAAGCCCCCAGGTCGCCGATTTGAGTACTCAGCGCCATGCCCTCCAGCAAGGGCATACCAAGACTTGCCGCTGCGCCCTCAGGATTAGCAATAAAGCCGATAGCATTGTTCAACATGAGCAGACCCGGGATAGCCGCAACGATTTGCAGGGCTTTTTGATTCATAATGTTCACCTTAAATTTTTTTAAATGATTTATTTTTCCTGACCTGCACGCCAGCAGCGAAGGCTCAGCCGCTTGCGGCGTAGCTGTTCAGTCTCGCGCAGGAGGTGGCGCTTGGGCCTTTTGCTTTTGCCGTTGCGCATTCAAATATTTCAGCAATGTCAGCGTTTCTTCAGGCTCCATTCTGCCGATGGGCGAGTTACTGTAGGTAGACATCATCACCTTGCCACTGCGACTAAGAATAAACTCGCTGGGCTGGATGAAATTTCGGTTGTCGTCCCACCAGGCACCCAGACTATCTGCATCGGCGCGCGTGACACCATGGGCCACAGGGAACCCCAGGGGTGCTGCCAGCGCCAGAGTATTCTCCATTGAATCGACGCTCGCAGCGATGATCCGCGCACCTTGCTCTTCGAACGCTGCACGGCGCTCTTCATAGCCAGCTAACAGCCGGCAACAGTAGGGTCACCAATGACCACGATAGAATAAAACGATGGTAAATGGCGTCTCCAGGTCGCCAGGTAGTTGGCGTGAACCACCATCCATAAGCCGCAGATCCATGACCGGAAAAGGGTCACCTGGCCCGAGCTTGCCGCCTTTCTCGACACTCATCTAACACCTCCTAAAACATTAAGCTTAGCTCAGTGTGAATTGATCGGCGAACGCTTGCAAGCCACCTTTCACACAATAGAAACAGGCTTGTTATTCACCTTGACGACAACAATGTTTGGGATTTTTTCCACGCTGGATCGCCAAGAGTGCTGACAGCCATGCGTTAGTGCGGCAAAGTCAGGTTTTTTTGCAGAGACCCATTCGATGGATTATCTTTCGATCAGTGACGCACAACAACAAACCGGTTTAAGACTGGTGTTAACCCGCGGTGTACCCGGCCCCTGGAGCGAAGCAGCAAAAGCGGTTCTGGACTTGCGGCATGTCGCGTACCAGGCGGTAGAACAACAAGGCGGACGTAAAAATCTTGACCTGGTCGCCTGGACTGGGCATCGAAATGCCCCCATTGCCCTGTATAATGGCGAGCCTCCTCGCGTACGCTGGTTAGAGATTTTGGATCTCGCTGAGCGGCTCGGTAGTGGTGAGTCACTGGTACCCAAAGCCCTCGACGCGCGAATATTCATGGTCGGGCTGATTAACGAAATCGCCGGCGAGCGCGGTTTTGCCTGGAACGCTAGGCTGCTGATGCTCAACGCGGGCTATGAGGCGCAGGGCCCGTAAGTGATCGACAAGAATCCCATGTATCACGAGTACCAGTATGATGCAGGACAAGTCAGTCTGGCTCGACAGCGGGTCATCGACTTCCTGGATTTTCTCACCGCACACATCAAAGCGCAGGCTTCACGAGGCTCTGCTTTCCTGGTCGGCGACCAACTCACCGCCGCCGATGCTTATTGGGCCTGCTTTTCAAACATGTTGCAGTCACTACCCGCAGCACAAAACCTCATGCCAGGCGGCCTGCGGCGCAGTTGGGCGGTTCTGGCAAAATCCATTGACGGTTACGACCCCGTCCTCATCCACCAGCGGGACATGACCTATGCCCAGCATCTAAAACTGCCGCTGGACTTCTAAGGCCGCAACAGCTCGGTCATAAACGGCGCCAAGCAGTCTAGATCAAGCTGACTGGCATTTTCCCAAATATGCATTTCAGTCATAGCGAAGCCGGGAATGGGCGCGGGCCCGAGACGATGAAACAGATAGGTTCCGGTGGCGGCAGCAATCTCGTGGTGCCGCTGCGTCAAGGCCACTGGGTCGCCCTTGAGATACAACTGAAACAGGTTCACATGAGGCGGATTAGGATTGACGATGACCTGATCAAAGGCGGCAAGGCGACTGGCGATCTCTCGAGCTCGAGTCACCCAGCCAGCCATCATCGGCAAACGCCGGCGCAAGCCCAGGCGAGCCGCCGCGACAAACGGCGCTTGGGTATAGAGGTTACCGCCATGCCGGCGTTGCCAGACCCGACTCTGTTGGATGAAGTCGGTAGCACCCATCAACAGGCAACCCGCCAGACCGCCGAGATCCTTATAGAAGGACACATAGATACTATCAAACAGCGCCGCAATCTCGGCGTAGGTTTTTTGGTAAAACGACTGACATTGCCAAATTCGCGCGCCATCAAGATGGATCGGAATGCCCTTGGCCCTTGCCCAGTCGCTGATATCCACAAGGTCCTGCCAAGCGGGCAACAAGCCGCCTAAGGGCCGGGCAGGTAGCTCCAGAATAATCACGCCGGGCACAGCACCCAGCGCCAAAAAATCTTCCAAGGTCAGCAGCCGGTCGCGGATAAATTCCGGCCCACCGAACTGCAACCTTTTGATATTGTGCAGGAATTGATAGCCCATATGTTCGGCAAACTCGAGATGGGCGCTGGGGTGCATGGCGACGGTATAATTTCGTGTTTGATCACAATAGACCCGCAGGGCAATCTGTTGCGCCATGGTGCCCGACGGCATAAAGACCGCCGCTGGCTTACCAAACTGGGCGGCGACCTCTGCCTCAAAGGCCTCAAGGTAGTCACCAACCCCGTACACATCAGGGCCCTCGCTGCCATCGAGGGAGTCGGCAATCTCGCGCAGGCTTTCAGCAATAGACTGCTGCACGCCATGGCCTGGCAAACGATTGGTACACCGATTAAAGAGTGCTTGCGGATCAACCATTACTCACTGCCATTTCGTCGACGAACACCCGATTTCTGGCGCCAATCGCTAAAGCGCGAATGAACCCCACGGGTGAAGATTGCCGAATAGTCCTCAAGGACATCGACACCATAGAGAATCATCACGATCAGCACAGAAAGCTTGATCGCCACCATTTCGCCCACAATGGGAATGCACACCCCCACCGCGGCCAACGCCCAGATAGTGGCCGCAGATGTCACCCCAACCACGATGCCATCTTTCGCCAGCATGACCCCGGCGCCGAGAAAACCAACACCCGTCACAACTTGACCGATAATTCGGGACGGGTCGGTGACGGCACTGGTTAAGTGCATGGAGAGCGCTATAAACAGATAGGTCCCCAGCACAATCAAGGCTGAGGTTCTGATCCCCACAGGTTTACCGCGCAATTGTCGTTCCAGGCCGACAATCAGACCACATAAGATCGCAGCACCTAATTCAGACCAGGAAAATGGCGCAACAGTAAAAATTTGATCGATATTCATAACTATATCCGAGAGTTCATATCAGCAGGACGCCACCTGGAATATCAGGTCAGTTGATCTAACGCAGCGATCAAGGCGCTAATATCCGCGGCATCATTATAGTGCGCCATGGACAGCCGCAGAACACCCTTGTCAGGTTCAATGCCCACCGCCGCGAGGATTCGAGGCGCATAAAAGTGCCCCGCCGAGCACAAGATATGGGCGGTACACAATTGTTGGGCTAAAACCTCAGGATCAACGTCTTTGACGTCCAAAGCCAGCAATGGACAGCGATCCGCATCAACGGTTCTAGCACCTAGCAACCGAATGTTTTGCCGGGTCGTTAAGTAATCAAACAGCGGTTTGATGATTGCATTTTCATGGGCGTGCCAGAGTCCACTGACATCACGGCAGGCCTGGCCGATATCCGAACTCATGTTGTGATGCGCCGCTAACGCCTGGATATAATCAAGTACCGCGCCTGCGGCACCGACCTGAGCATGGTCAGGACCCGCCGGCACCATCCGCTCGGCAACATCGAGAGTCTCCTTGAAAAAATGACCCTGCTTTGGCAATTGTGCTAACAGACCCTCACGGATGACCATGACACCCTGGTGTACTGAAAATACCTTATATAAGCTGAACAGATAAATATCGGCACCCAACGCGCCAACATCAGGAATGTCATGGGGCACATAGGACACACCATCCACCAGACTAAAGGCACCATGGGCTTTTGCCAGCTTGACGATTAGCGGAATATCGTTGCGAGTACCCGTAATATTCGAGCTGTGGGGCACGCAGATTAATCGCGTGCGCGCATTAAAAAGTGCCGGCAAATTTTCTGTATTCAGCAAACCTGTATCCGGTTCAACCTGCCATTCAACAATATGTGCGCCTGCCGCGACCACTGCACGGCGCATGGCCCCGGTGTTCGACTCATGGTCCTGATTGGTGACGATAACCTCATCGCCAGGCTGCAGCCACTCGCGAAAGGCGTTCGCCAAAACGTAAATATTCTGGGTCGTCGATGGCCCAAAACCCAACTCGTGTTCCGCCACGTTGAGCGCTGCTGCCCACTGCCGCTTTGACGCTTGCATGCGCGCCTGCCCTATCTCGCTCACAGGGTAGGGATTCCCGGGCTGCACCTTACAATTGGCGTAGAAGTCGGTCAGCGCGTCAATGGACTGGCGGCATGGAAAGGATCCAGCAGCGGCATCAAAAGCATGTCCTGCAACCCGATGGGCATCATCAAAGGCAGGGAACTGTTGGCGGACAAACGGGATATCTAATTTCATAATGACGGCTGTTGGCGAACGAAGGCCCATACTCTGGCATTTACCTGAACATTTCCAGCGAGGATTGACGCCAAGATCACTTCAGGGATTAATCGATTCACTCACCGATTCACTCACCGATTCACTCACCGATTCCTTCACCGATTGATTGAGCGCCCAATCATAGCCAACAAACCGGATCTTCAGACGACCACTACGCAAGGCCTGAACCTGGACCGCAGTCAAACCAACCGCATCACTGTAATGGATAAAAAAGTCTTCCAGGCGACTGTAACCCAACCAACCTTGCTGAAAATCCTCACGATACCATTTGAAAATGGATGAGACCTCGAGGCCATCGGCGCCTGGTCGGTTACGGCTTGGGTCCTGCAGGAATCGTCGAGTCTGATCCTCGAGCTGACTTTCAAGTCGAGTCTCATCATAAGCCTCGGCACGTAGTGCCGGGCAACCGATGCTCGCGCAGTTAACCGCGAAGTGGATCCTCGGTTCTTGATAACCATTGTCGCCACGAATAAGGTCGTGCTCAATATTGTCCAGCGATAACGTTTCCTCTAACAGAGGAATGAACGATCGGCTCCATGGCGAGCGAAAAAAACTACCCAGATCCTTGATGGATGTCAGATCCGGATAGGCCGTCAACACCAACTCCACCGTCCAGGCATTATAGGCATTGATCAAAAATGCCAGCTGTGCCGGTTGGCTCAGACTGGCAAACGTGTCTTTTTTAACCAGCGCTAAGGACTGCAGATAGGCTGACAACTTCACACGTTCGGCCAGCATGCCAGCATAGTCGACACTGGTGCTTCGACCATCGGGGGTATCAACGACATGGGCGTGAAGCAGCTGATCCCACGGGGCATGACTCACACTTGTCACCGATTCGGCCCTGGCACACAGAGCAAAGGACAAGCCAAGCATCAAGACACACAGCATGCCGACCCGTTGGCGCACAACCCAGCGGTCTAATAACGTTAGCTTCACGAAGAGGCACCCCTAATGAGCAATTGGACTGCGGATACTACCGTATTTTGCCGCAACTTGACGATTAAACAGACAATGGGCCAAGCAGCCAGTGGCGCATATCAAGCGCATCCATCTGCCCCTTATTCATCCAACGAATAAGATTGATAAGCCACCGGTACAGCACCACCTTGTCGAACAATTTGTCTGAATTGCTTGATGTCCATGGCCCTTCGCGGTCTCAGCCGCCGATCTGGGACGATCGCACCGAGCCGTGGGGAGCGTCGAAAATGCACTCGACGCTCTTTTTTATCACGCTTTTCCTGGTACGCGGGCAAGCTTGCATCGACGATTTCCTGAACGTAGCTCTCACAACCCGCCTCTGTCAGACGAATCAGATAAGCCATAGCTACTGACTCGGACACATCATTCTTAATGACATGCTCCCGCCCCGACATCAGCCCACGTGCCCGGCGTTCGTCAATCCGGAACAGTTTAGCTAATTGCTGACAGGCCGTTGCCTCATCGACTTCGCCAGTCAAACCACCACTATATATTACCCGATAGCGTTGTTCGTCCATGTCACGCCGGTCACCTAGTCCTTAAGGATGGACCACGATAATAAAAATCACCGGCCTGTACTATTCTCGACCGCAGATTCCAGACCAACTGTCTCGTCAGGCAGATGTTTGGCTGTCAGCAGTGTTTCGATCCAAACTAAATCGACCCGTACCCAACGCGCTAACCATCAGCAGTCCCGCGACGATACCCATGTTTTTGAAGAAGTTCTGAGTCTCATGGGCACGCTCGGCCTCGGCAACTGCCCAAAAATTATGCATGTAGACACTGATCACAACGGTCAATAGCGCCAGCACCAAGGCGGCCCACTTGCCTTTAAAACCAACAATCAGCGCGGCCCCGGCCCCCAGCTGAATGATGATCGTGAGCACTAACAGAAACGGTATCAGGGGCACCTGATGGGCGGCCATGTAGTCACTGGTGCCGGCGAAATCATTCACCTTGCCTAGCCCCGGCAGAATAAAGTATAGGCCCATCAAAAATCGACCCAACAGCAGACTCGTGTTCTCAATGTATCCTGTCATTATGCTTCCTATCATTGATGAGCGACCAGGGTCGGCCATAGCTCCTTATTGAAGACTAAAATGCCGACTCAAAGGCAGGCTTGCACTGCCGGACGCGCCGACACTTGTGAGTGCCAACGCCACAGGTGTTTTAACTCATCACTGGGCTGCAGCGCAACCAACCTAGCGGCGAAGTTCACCGCCGCCAACAAGGAGATATCCGCAACGCTGTATCGCTCGCCGGCGACATAGGCGTGCGCAGCAAACTCATCATCCAGACGTCGATAATAACGTTCAACATTCTTATCACTCATCTCCTTGGCTAACGGATTCTGGGTAAATCGGCCCAGTTTCGCAACGATGGGGCCATTCACCCAGGAAGTGCCAATCTGCGACCAGAGTTCGAGTTCAATCTGACGGTTTCGCATCTCGATAAAGCCCTGCTCAAACGCATCAACGCCGAACAAATTCGGGGTTGGGTATACGCCCTCCAAATAACGGCAGATAGCCACCGACTCGGCTAGGCACCGACCGTCATCCAGTTCCAACACCGGAATTTTACCACTGGGATTTTTTTCAAGAAATGCCGGCGTCTTATGCTCGCCCTTTGACATATCACAGGGCACCGTTTCATAGGCCACGCCCTTCTCGGCAAGGAAGACCTTTACCCGCCATGGATTGGGGGCACCAACAGAATCATAGAGTTTCATCGCATTTTCCTGATTGACCAATGGTTATGATCTCGAGTCAGAGATTCCAGCAGCGCCACAATCGGCTGCTTTTTGCGTACCTAACCTACCGAAGACTAAAACATTTTTTAATCTGGCAGGCAATGGCATCCGTCGAATGGGGTCGCTCCCAAAATATCAAAGTCGCGCCGATGCAGCAGATATGGGTTTGGGCCAGAGACTCGATCAGAGTAAACTAACATCAAACCTTGCTGTGATTAACCACGTTAACGGGCTTTATCCATGACCATCTTATTTCTCTTGTTTGCGATACTCATCGGCGTGCTTGCCTTCAACCTGTTTCGGCCAGTCTATCGTCATTCAGGCCTGAGTGTCGCAAGCTTCATGGCTGGCTGGCTGATCGGCGAGCTGGCATTGCATCATATCGCCTGGCAGGTTGCGTTGGTGCTGCTGTTCGCCTGGGGTGGCGCAATCAACGGTTTTATCGGTGCTGCGGGGCTGGCTATTTGTGTCGCCAGCTGGCTCGGCATGGGCTGGTTTTATCAACGCGGCGATCGCGCCAAAGAGGCGCTGCAAACCGCCTTGACCGCAGGACTTGGCAGCGACTATGAAAACCAGATTGATGATAGCCTACGCGCCCATTTCCCCCTCGAGGTGGATGCTGACAATATCATGAATCCAGTGCACAACCTCAACTCAAGCGTTGAGGTCATCAAAGACATCGCTTTTGGTTCACATGGCCAGAAACTGGACGTCTACCGACCCCGCCGGGCTCTGCAAAACAGCCCCGTTCTATTGCAGATTCACGGTGGCGCCTGGACAGAAAAAATGGGCAGCAAAAATGAGCAGGCGATTCCGCTCATGAGTCATATGGCCATGCGCGACTGGATCTGCGTCAGCATCGACTATCGGCTCAGTCCCAAGGCAACCTTTCCAGAACACATTATTGACTGTAAGGAAGGGCTGGCCTGGGTCAAGACACAGATTAAAGACTACGGCGGCAACCCTGACTTTATCATTCTCACCGGTGGCTCCGCCGGCGGGCATCTCAGCGCTCTGCTCGGCTTAACGCCGAATGATCCGGCATTTCAGCCGGGATTTGAGGACATCGATACGCGAGTTCAAGGTGTCGTGCCCTTCTACGGCATTTACGATCTGACCGATGAATATCAACTTCAACAGAATGCCAGCCAACGCAAGCTGTTTGAAGAATCGGTTCTGAAGCTTTCTTTGGATGCTAATCTCGCGCAATACCAGGCGGTCTCACCCTTATCGCGCATCAACGCTGACGCCCCGCCATTTCTCATTATTCATGGAGACAAGGATTCGCTGGTGCCGGTGGCCTATGCCCGGCTGTTCGCCGGCAAATTACGGGAGGTGTCAAAACAACCGGTGGCCTATGCCGAGATTGCCGATGCCCAGCACGCTTTTGATATGTTTCCATCCCTGCGCAGTGAACACGTCAAGCAGGGGGTCGAACGCTTTCTAGCGTATCTCTACAGTCAGTATCTCAAACAGCAATAAGCTGGACGACACCACTAACCTTCAAGCCCTCGCGGCTTGAAGCTAGGATCCAGCAAGCCAAAGAAGTGATCCAGCATCCGCAGAGTCAAACCCCAGACAACCTCATTGCCCACTTGATAGCCGGTGAATGCCTGGGGTCGATTACCCACAATACTCTGACGTTGGGTGAGGGAGTCGCCGGTGTGCATATCTCGTAAAGACCCCCAAAGAATATCTGCCACTTCATAATTCGGCGTCATCACAACATCCGGATTTTCCAAGATGTAAACAACCGGCGTGACCACCATGTCAATATTCCGACCCCGCGGATTCGCCCGAACCTGATCAAGTTGACCGAGATAGCGGCCATGCTGCGTCAGGTCCAGACCAATCTCTTCCCAGGTTTCACGCTCGGCCGTGGCGCGCAGAGAGGCATCGCTCGGCTCACGATGACCACCAGGAAACGCCATATGTCCAGACCAGGGATCGCCGTCCTTGCTGGCCCGCAGAATAAACAACATCTCCGGCTGCGGACCTGGCCGCAAGATAGCGGCAACCGCCGCTTCACGAGTGCCCGGCACCATTTCCTGCAGCAGAGGTTGATGCTGGTCAAGCCGATCGATAATGGAATCTATTTTCAAAATACTCATAGTTCCATAGTATGGGCACTCGCCCCCAGATTCAAACCCAAGTTTCATTGAAAGGATTACTATGATGCTGACTCGACGGCTCACGGCCACCTTACTCCTGCTGTGCTTGATTAGCGGTTGCGCCGTCAACCCCGTGACCGGCAAGCGTGAGCTGACGCTGGTGACCCAAGACCAAGAACTGGCCATCGGCGCCGAGCAATATGGACCCGCGCAACAATCCCAGGGCGGTGTTTTTCGGATTGACCCAGAATTAAGCCGTTATGTTAACGCGGTTGGCCAACGGCTGGCGGCGGTCAGCGATCGTCAACTGCCCTACGAATTCGTGGTCTTGAACAATTCCGTCCCCAACGCCTGGGCCCTGCCCGGCGGCAAGATTGCCGTCAATCGCGGCCTATTACTTGAACTGCATAACGAAGCAGAGCTGGCTGCTGTATTGGGCCACGAGATCGTTCATGCCGCAGCCCGCCATGGCGCAAATGCCATGCAGCGCGGTCTACTACTGCAAGGTGTTGTCATAGCCACTGCTCTGTCGGCGGCGGACTCTAACTACGCTAACTATATTGTCGGCGGCGCCCAAATTGGGGCTCAATTGGTCACCACTCGATATAGCCGCGATGCTGAATTGGAGGCCGACTATTATGGTATGCAGTATATGGCTCGTGCGGGTTTTGACCCGAGCGCCGCCATCGGCTTACAGGAAACATTTGTGCAATTATCTGCCGGCCGCGAATCTAGTTGGATTGAAGGCCTGTTTGCCAGCCACCCGCCGTCACCTGACCGAGTCGCAGCCAATAAGATGACGGCACAAGCACTCAATGCCACCGGTGAGATCAACCAGGCGCAGTACGAAACCCAAATCAAGTCATTGAAAAATCGGCTACCAGCCTACCAGCTACTCGACAAAGCGACCGCGCTAGCAGCGAAAAATCATCTTGAGCAAGCCGTTGAGGCCATCGATCAAGCTATCGAGAGCGTCCCCGAGGAAGCCCGCTTTGACGGTTTGAAGGGCGAGATTTTACTTTCTCAAGCCCGCTACCCGGCAGCGGTTGCCGCCTTCTCCACCGCGCTAACTAAGGATAGTTCCTATTTTGAGTATCACCTCGGCCGCGGTTTGGCGCGCGCCAAGCTCGGCGATGCCCAGGCTGCGCGTGTCGACCTAGAGCAGAGCATCAAGCTATTACCCACGGCCTTGGCCAGCAATGAACTCGGCCAAATGTCTCTCGCAAACGGCGACCTAGGCAATGCCAAACGTTACTTCCAAGCAGCAATGGGCGCTGGCGGCGGCCTCGGCACAACGGCCAGCAGGGCCTTTATGCGGCTCGATCTTGAAGATAATCCGGAGCAGTATATTAGTGTCGCACCCGCCATGACTGAAGCCGGTCATCTGGTCGCGACGGTACTCAACCGCACCAACCTGAAGCTGACGAGCATCAGCGTAGAATTTAGCGCGCGGGTCAATGGCCAACCGGCGCAAATTATTCGCACTGTGGCGCAACTAGCACCCAATGCCCAGTATCAACTCGACAGCGGTTGGCAATTTAAGGGGGCCGATCAGCTTGAGGCGATTCAGATTCGGGTTCTCAAAGCCCGCGCCGCCCCATAGATTGGCCGCGATACGCCGGTCTAGACGATTGCCGATGATTAACCCTTCATGGTCTGCATCGTGCTAGGCTTTGGCGCTGCAGAATCTATTGGAATGCTCACTTGAAACTCAGTAACAAGACGCTGTTCGCCTTTGCATTTTTGAACCTGCCACTGTCCCTAGGCGGCTTACCCCTGGGGTTATACCTCACGCCTTATTACGCCTCAGAGTTCGGCATCAGCCTGTCCATGATCGGCGTCATCATCATGCTCACTCGGATTACCGACGTGATTACGGACCCCTTAATCGGCACCTTATCCGATCGCACACCCGCAAAATACGGCCGCCGGGGTTTATGGATTTTGATTGGCATGCCCATTATGTCGGTGGCCGTCATCGCCGTATTTGATCCATTCTTTACCCCGACGCCGTTGTACCTGTTTACCGCTGTCGCCTTGTTGTATTTTGGCTGGACCCTGATCGGCATACCTCTGACCGCCTGGATCGCAGAAATATCCAGCGACTACAATGAACGCTCGCGCATCACTGGCGCGCGCACCTGGGGCGGCATCGTCGGCTCATTGGTGGCCATCGCTGCACCGCTGATTTTAGCGGGGCTGGCGGGCGCCGGCTTCAGCAGCCTTACACCGGAAACGCCCGGCAGCCTGCAACCCATGCTGCGCGTCTTAGCCTGGTCGTCGGTTATCTTCCTGTTTATCAGCGTACCGTACCTGTTGCTGAACGTTCCCCAGCCGCGCTTCAAGCAGACGGAGCGGGTTGACTTGAAAAAAGGTTTTCGGTTGATTCTGCAAAATCAGGCCTTCAGACGACTGCTAATTGCCAATGTCCTTGGTGCCATCGGCTGGAACTCCATCAACACCCTGTTCATCTTCTTTGTGACGCTTTACTTGTTAGCCGATGCGAGTCAGTGGCCGATTATTATTGTCAGCTATCTGATGGGTCAGTTTGTCGGCACGCCGTTGATCATGACCATCGCCTCTCGATTTAATAAACATCGACTATTGGCGGTCTCATCCCTGATTTCCAGCGCGATCTTTAGCCTCGTCCTGTTATTCCAGCCGGGCGACTATGTCTGGTATATCGTGTTGAATTTTTTCACAGGCATACTGGCGCCAGCCAACGCCATTCTTGCGCCGTCCATGGCGGCCGACGTCATTGACCAAGACACGCTGGAGAGTGGCGAGCAACGGGGGGCGCTGTTTATGGCCCTGTGGGGCATGGCTGACAAATTTGCTATCGCCGCGGCCGCCGGTATCACCTTGCCATTAGTCCAATATTTGGGCTTCGATCCCTTGATTCAGAACGATCCGGATAGTCTCAAAGTGCTGCAATACTCTTTTTGTTTCGTTCCGATATGCTTCTTCATCCTGTCCGTTGGCTTTCTCTGGAACTATCCCTTGACCCGAGAACGCCACGGCGAACTCAGAGAAGCGCTCACCCGTAAAAATTTACTGGCGCAAGACATGGATGGGCCCTGAGTCCAGGGCTTCGCGATGAGTTTCATGCTATAAAGATCGGCGAGAAATTCATGAGTAGCGAGTCTATGGCGCACAAGCATTGGGAAAATCCAGAATCTATTGGTTATGGCAGATTACCCGCCAGGGCGAACATGCCTGCCAGTCGCGACCGCAGCTTGTCACTGAACGGCAACTGGCAATTTCTTCGACTCAAGCATCCTGACGATGCACCCGAGCAATGGATGACACCGACATTCGATGCGACCACCGATAACTGGCAGCCCATGCCAGTGCCGTCATTGTGGACTCGCCCCTTGACCACCAGAGATGATGGCTCACCCATAACACCTGACTTGCCCATCTATACCAATGTACAGATGCCCTTCAAGCAGGAGCCGCCTTTGGTACCGCAGGAAAATCCCACTGGCCTGTATCGTCGCCAATTTAAACTACCCAAGAGCTGGCAGGGTAAGCGGATGGTGATTTATTTGGGCGGCGTCGAAAACAGCTTTTACTTACACGTCAACGGCCGGGAAGTCGGATTCGCCAAGGACTGCCGATTGCCGAGTGAGTTTGATCTGACAGATTATTTGGTTCGCGGCACCAACACTATCGCGTTGATGGTCATGCGCTGGAGCGATACCAGCTATATAGAGGATCAAGACCAATGGTGGCAAGCCGGCATTCATCGTGATGTAGAACTCTACTGTACAGAGCATAACCATCTTCGCGATGTGTTCTTAAAGCCTACTTATGATGTCGCGGGCGCTACCGGGCATCTCAAGATCGAGGCTCGCATCGGCGGAACCGGTCGCAGCCAACTGGGACACATGGTTCGAGTCAGCGTCAATCGACCCAATGGCAAACCAGCCTTCAAAACGGCAATTACCGGTCTGATCGATAAATCTAACTATCAGATGGTAACGGGCAAAGGGCCCATCATTCATCTAACGAAATCACTGGGCCGGGTTCAAGCCTGGTCGGCTGAGACGCCAAGCTTATATACGGTCACTGTCGAATTGCTGAATCCGGCTGGCCAGTGTCTTGAAACGGCAAGCTTCAAGATCGGCTTCAGACATATTGAAATCAAGGATCGTGAACTGCTCATCAACGGCCAGGCCGTGCTCATTCGCGGCGTGAATCGGCACGATCACTGCGATATTACTGGCAAGGTCATGACCGAAGCCCATTGGCGCCAAGACATAGAAACCATGAAGCGCCATAACATCAATGCCGTGCGCACCAGCCATTACCCGAATGATTCGCGATTTTATGAGCTGTGTGACGAATACGGATTGTATGTGGTGGATGAAGCTAACCTGGAATCACATCATCACTATGCGCAGCTCGGCACAGACCCTTTCTGGGCCAATGCGTTCCTCAATCGTGTCACTCGAATGGTCGAGCGGGACAAGAATCACCCCAGCATTATCGTCTGGAGCATGGGTAACGAAACCGGCTTCGGCGCCAATCATGCGGCCATGGCAGCCTGGGTACGTGAATATGACCCCACTCGACCCATCCACAACGAGAATGCTATTTGTGAGCAAGGTGTTCGCTCCATGTGGAACGAGAATGCCCATGGCACAGATCTGAACTGCCCTATGTACCCGTCTGTTGCTGACATCATCGCGCACGCCGAATCATCCCAAGACCCGCGGCCCTTAATCATGTGCGAGTATGCGCACGCCATGGGCAACAGCGGCGGCAATCTGCAAGAATACTGGGACGCTATTGAAACCCACCAAGGGCTGCAAGGGGGCTTTATCTGGGAATGGCTCGACCACGGTCTCAGGGAAACTGCCAATGGCATTCCCTATTGGGCCTACGGCGGTGATTTCGGTGAGAGTCGCCACGACTTGAATTTCGTCTGCGATGGTCTCTGCTGGCCAGACCGCACCCCACATTCTTCGTTACTCGAATACAAGCGGGTTATCCAGCCGGTAGCTGTCAGTCAGCGAGGTCGGCAAACGTTTCGCGTCAGCAATAAAAACTATTTCACTGACCTGTCAATCTACCGAATCTCTTGGCAACTTCTGCTCAATGGCCTACCCATCCAAAGTCGGCGAGTGGCTGTGCTGAAAACCGCCGCGCAGAGTTATACCGACTTGCATATCAAGTTAGACAAGCCAACATTGAGCGCCGGGGACGAACTGAGCATTATCTTCACGACGCAATTGGCTGCCGATACGGCTTGGGCGCCACAAGGTCATGAAGTCGCGGTCAGCCAGATACTACTCGGCCAAAGAAAACAGAAGCGTCCGCGCTTACTGCCAGAGATAACGATCAAAAGACAGGGCAAGCAGCAGACCGTGAAGCTGGGCGACCATCAATGGGCGTTCGATGCCAGCGGCTTAATCTCGTGGCAACAAAACGCATCGGTCATGCTGCTCGAAGGCCCTCGGTTGAATATCTGGCGCGCCCCGCTGGATAATGATGGCATTAAAGGCTGGGCCGGGCAGGATAACAAGGCACTCGGCCGCTGGCTAAAGGCGGGCATTGATCGACCGGTCATCTCCCACAAACCGATTAAGGTGTCCAAGGTCGACGGGGCTATGACGCTGGTCTGTGAGCAGACAGCGACGATGCCCGGCGGCAATATCAAGTTCCGGACTCAGTACCAGTTTGGACGGGATCAAACGTTGCTCGTCAGCCATGAGTTTGAGATCGCCAAGTCCTTACCGGATTTGCCTAGAATCGGCGTTCGCCTGGTACTGCCTACCGAATTTGAGGCATTTTCCTGGTTCGGCCGGGGTCCACACGAAACCTATAACGACAGACAAACCTCAGGGACTATCGCGCAGCATAGCAGCACCGTCAGCGACCAGTATGTGCCCTACATCCTGCCGCAAGATCACGGCAACCTGACTGACATTCGCTGGCTTCAGGTCGGCAAGATTAACGGCCAGGCGATCAAGGTTCGCGCCATGACAGCCATGGAGGCGAGTGTCAGTCATTATCCCCATGAAATATTGACCCCGGCATACCATACCTACGAGGTCCTGCCCCAAGCCCCAACGTGGGTATGCCTTGACGCCATGCAACGCGGTGTTGGTGGCGCCAGCTGCGGACCGGACACCTTGGAGGAATATCGGGTGAAGCCTGGCCGCTACTCGCTGGCGTACTGTCTATCCGTCAATGACGAAGCTGATTTCAATCGACCCGGCAAACCTGCGGCGCCGAAATGAAACGGCATTTTGTCTGGGATCTGCCCACCAGAGTCTTCCACTGGACGCTGGTGGTTCTGGTTGGCGTGTCGTTTACGACGGGCTTGATGGGCGGATTCAATATCATGGACTACCATATGCTCAGCGGCTACGGCATTCTGAGCCTGGTGATTTTTCGAATCCTGTGGGGCGTGATCGGCAACGACCAAGCCCGCTTTAGTTCCTTCGTTAAAGGGCCCAAGACAACCATCGCCTATGCCAAGCAACTGCTGAAAAAACACCAACAACCATCGACCGGGCATAATCCGCTGGGCGCTCTCAGCGTCTTGGCCATGCTGGCGGTCTTGTTGATTCAAGCGGGTTCCGGTTTATTCGCTAATGACGACATTCTGCTGGAAGGCCCGCTGGTTCATCTGGTATCAGACCGAACCAGCAGCCAACTCACCAGCATTCATGAAACCGTTCCTTGGATTATAGCCGGGCTGGTGATTTTGCATCTGGCAGCGCTGGCCTACCATGTCATTATTCGCGGTGAAAACTTGCTGTTACCCATGCTGACCGGCTGGCGCCAATCGGCGAGGGCCGACAAAAAAGCCAGCAATCCCTGGTTTCGTGGATTACTGGCTTTCGGCGTAGTCGCACTGGGTGTCTATGCCCTGGTGAACTACGTTTAGCGCTTCTGCCTCAGACCAAGTCCATCAGCCTTGAGCTGCTGGCCGATTTAGTCATCACTCTTGTAGTCGTCATGGCAACCCTTACAGGACTTGCCAAGCGCCTGAATCGCCGGACCAACCCGAGCCATCATATTGACATCGGCCATAGCCGGGCTCGCCACGGCACCAGCCACTTTCGGTCCAGCCACTGCATCCGCCATAGCCGCAGCGGCTTTCACATAAAGATCCATCGCAAGTTTAAATTCAGCAGGTTCATCCCAGATGGCGGCCAGCGCAGCCGTCTTACCTTCACCACTACCAGCTGGGAATATTTGCGGCACCAGCAACGATACATCCCGCATGCTGTTGGCATGGTAGGCAAGATCTGCCGTATGAACCTGGCCTTTCAGGATGGTGCCCATGGCTTTCATATGGCCGCCCACCACTTTCATCACGGCTTCGCGATAAGCGATGTCCGCATCGGCATCGGCCCAAGCTAGGGGGGGCGAAATCAGGGCGGCCATCAATAGAATTATTTTGCGCATAAACACTCCGAATGGGTTATTGGGTTATACAACCTGTGTTCGCACCATACCACTGTCACCGGAGTTTGCCGAGTCCCTCCCATCACGTTGACCTACTACCGAACGCAACGCCTGCCTGCCATCCGCAGACCTTGATTGACGTCCGACCTGGGCCTGCGTATCGTTACCTCCTGAACCTAGCTGAGTCTTATCATGGCCACCAAAAAAAGTTACCCCTTCGAGCAATCTCTGGTCAAACTGGAGAACCTGGTGGAAAAGATGGAAGCCGGCGAACTCACTTTGGAAGATTCTCTGACAACCTTTGAAGAGGGTATTCGTCTGACCCGTGAGTGCCAGCAGGCCTTGAGCCTGGCAGAGCAGAAGGTCAAGATTTTGATCGAGCAGAACGGCCAGGTCACCAGCCAGGACTTCGATGCCGGGCCGGTGGGCGATGCCTGAACTGCTGAACATCTATCAGCAGCGCATCCAAGAGCGACTCGATACCTATCTACAAGATGATCAAGTTCCGTCGTCCTTACTGGCCGCCATGCGCTATGCCGTCTTCAACGGCGGCAAGCGGATTCGGCCCAGCCTGATCTATATGACCTCAACAGCCCTTGGCGCCAGCCTCGAGGCTGCGGATAAAACCGCCTGCGCCATCGAGATGATTCATTGTTATTCGCTGATTCACGACGATCTGCCCTGCATGGATGACGATGATTTGCGCCGCGGCCAACCCACAGTCCACATTCAATTCGACGAGGCAACAGCGATCCTCGCTGGCGACGCGCTGCAGGCCTACGCCTTCGAACTCATCGCCGGTGACACAGCACTGTCCCCAAACACCCGGCTCGACGTCATACGTATTTTAGCCAAAGCCGCGGGGCCAGCCGGCATGGTCGGCGGTCAGGCGTTAGATCTGGCGGCGGAAGCCAAACAAATTTCCCATCTTGAGCTGGAGACCATGCATCGCCGCAAGACCGGCGATCTGATCTCCGCGTGCCTGGCAGCCGGCGCTCGCATAGGCGGTGCAGACCCAGCTACCGAACAGGCGTTAATCGACTATGGCTACGCTCTGGGACTGGCATTTCAGGTCCGCGATGATATCCTCGATCATACGGGGGATACGCAGGTTCTAGGCAAGCCCAGCGGCTCTGATCAGGGCAACGCCAAATCCACCTTTATATCGACCCACGGCTTAACGGCGGCCAGCGCCCAGCTCGACGCCCTGCATCGGACGGCCATAGAGGCACTCAAACCGCTAGGCAAGACAGGCACGCCATTGATCGCGCTAGCAGACTTTATCGCTCGCCGGGATCATTAGGCGCCAGCGCTGAGCAACTGGGCACTATCAAAGATCCGCTCACCCATATCCTGACGACCGCTAGATCGCCGTTGCAGCCCAAAGTTCATGGGAGGCGTGAACATTTTTAGTGTAGAATCGCCAGCTAATGTTTACTGAAATTCCATTAGTTCGACCCTCAACCCCACTGCTGGACAGCATTGCTGACCCAGCTGCCTTGCGTTGTCTGGAAAAACATCAGCTGCCACAGGTAGCGGAGGAATTGCGGCATTACTTGCTCTACACGGTCGGTCAAACTGGCGGTCATTTCGGTGCCGGGCTCGGCGTTGTAGAACTCACCATTGCACTACACTATGTGTTTGATACACCCAAGGATCAACTGGTTTGGGATGTCGGGCACCAGACCTACCCCCACAAAATTCTCACTGGCCGCCGCGAGCGCATGGGAAGTCTGCGGCAACGTGACGGCATTGCTCCCTTTCCCTCCAGAGACGAAAGCCCATTTGATACCTTTGGCGTGGGTCACTCTTCCACATCCATCAGCGCCGCGCTGGGCATGGCCATTGCGGCGCGCATGGAGCAACGGGAACAACGCACCGTCGCCGTGATCGGCGATGGCGCCATCACAGCGGGCATGGCATTCGAGGCGCTGAATCATTCGGCCGACACCAAGGCCGATATGTTGGTGATCCTGAATGACAACGCTATGTCGATTTCAAAAAATGTCGGTGGCCTCGCCAAATATTTCGCCCGCATTCTGAGTAGCCGCCTGTACCTGTCCATGCGCGCCGGCAGTAAGAAGTTGCTCAGCCGAATTCCCCATGCCTGGGAGCTAGCGAAGCGAACCGAAGAGCATATGAAAGGAATGGTGGTTCCCGGCACCCTGTTCGATGAGCTAGGACTGAACTATATGGGGCCCATCGACGGCCACGATCTCGAAACGCTGGTGACCACACTGGAAAATATTCGCGACCTCAAGGGTCCACAGTTTCTGCATGTTATCACCCAGAAAGGCAAGGGTTACGGACCGGCCGAAGCGTCGCCCGTTGGCACCCATTCTTTGACGAAAATCGAGCCCACTCAGCAGGACGAAAACAAAGCCCCCAAGGCGCCAAGCTACTCCAATATATTTGGTCGCTGGCTGGTAGATATGGCAGACCAGGAACCACGCCTCGTGGGTATTACCCCGGCGATGCGCGAAGGCTCTGACATGATTGATTTTTCCGAGAAGCATCCCGATCGTTACTTCGATGTGGCGATTGCTGAGCAGCATGCGGTGACCCTCGCAGCGGGTTTTGCCTGCCAAGGGGCCATGCCGGTGGTCGCGATTTATTCGACATTTTTGCAGCGCGCCTATGATCAGCTGATTCATGATGTGGCTATCCAGAATTTGAATGTGTTATTTGCGATCGACCGGGCCTGCCTGCTGGAAGATGGTCCCACGCATTCTGGCGCCTTCGATTTGTCATTTTTACGCTGCGTGCCGAACCTCTTGATCATGGCTCCGAGCGACGAAAATGAACTGCGGCAGATGCTTTATACCGGATTTATGCACCCAGGGCCTGCCGCGGTTCGCTACCCTCGGGGCACTGGTCCAGGCGTCGAAATCGCGACGCAAATGACGCTACTGGAAATCGGCAAGGCGCGACTAAGCCGAGAGGGCCAACAGGTCGCCATACTGGCATTCGGTTCGATGCTCGCTCCTGCCCTTGAGGCAGGGGAATGGCTCAATGCAACGGTAGTCGACATGCGGTTCGTCAAGCCTTTGGATGAAGCCATGCTGCGCCACTTGTCACTGAGCCACAGCATATTGGTTACGGTGGAGGAAAATACCTTGGCCGGCGGCGCTGGCTCGGCGGTCAATGAGTTCGTCGCAGCATCAGGCTTGCTCGTTTCAACCTTAAATTTAGGTATTCCAGATCGCTTTGTTGCCCAAGACAAGCCTGCTCAAATGTTGGCTGACTGCGGCCTGAACGCGGCCGGCATCCATACCGCCATTACGGCACGGCTAGCCGTCTTGGCTAATCCCGAATCACTTCAAGCTTTGCGCCCCTGAGCGAAGGACTGCGCAAGCCCGCCATACGCAAGGGGGAACGCCAGTGAGCAATCTGAACACCATCGAGCTAAAAGCTTTTATTCCCGCTAAAAATTTTGAACTGTCGAAGCAGTTTTATGTGGATTTTGGCTTTGTAAAAGCCTCAGACGAAGAGGATGTCGCCTACTTTCATGCGGGCAATTGCAGCTTTTTGCTGCAGAATTTCTATACCCCAGCCTTAGCTGAAAATTTAATGATGCACCTGTTAGTAGAAGACATTCATGGGTGGTACCAGCAGGTCATCGATGCCGAGTTGAGCTCAAAATACGACGTCCTGGTCACAGCCATTGTTGAGCAACCCTGGCGCATGTTGGACTTCGTGGTCACGGATCCCAGCGGGGTTCTCTGGCGAATCGGCCAGAATATTTGATTGGTAAGAACCTCTCGGAACAGCCGCTGGCGCTCTGGTTTACGCCTGTGACTGAGCACTGCAATTCAGCAAATCTTGGCCGCGACGATCGATGTTTGGTGGCCTGTTCATAGGCATACTTAAACAGCTGGCCTTAGCGTAGGGACGCGCCAGCATTTGTAGTCCCGCTGGCCACATACCCTCCAGAGAAGCCCATCGGGGCTGTCACCCGTGTATTCCGCATGAGTCTGGCAAGCACGAGGGCTGGGCGTCAGCGCCCTAGTCCTTTTGACCTAAAAGATGACCTAACTTGCCGGCCTTAGTGGCGAGATATCGGGCATTATGATCGTTCTGCCCGGTCTCGATAGACATGCGCTCTGTGACCTCAATACCCAGTTTGGTCAGGGCATTAATCTTCACAGGATTATTCGTCAGCAAGCGAACCTGAGTAATCTGAAAATGGGCAAACATCGCTTTGCAGACGGTGTAATCACGCAGGTCAGCATCAAACCCAAGACGCTCGTTAGCTTCCACGGTGTCGGCGCCTTGGTCTTGTAATTCATAGGCTCGGATTTTATTGATCAGACCAATACCTCGACCCTCCTGACGCAAGTACAGGATAATACCCTGACCCGCAGCCGAAATGCGTTGCAACGCGGCCTGCAGTTGAGAACCACAATCACACCGCATACTGAACAAGGCATCCCCGGTCAGGCATTCCGAGTGGACTCGGCAGAGCACCGCACCCCCCACTGTGACATCACCAAAGGTGATCGCAACGTGTTCTTGGCGCGTCTCGGTGTCTTCAAAGCCGTGCAGCGTGAATTCACCCCAGGGGGTCGGTAACAACGAACTGGCGATATATACAGAGCTCAAGCAATACTCCTGCCTAATAATCCGCCGATTCTAGCAGGACAACAGGATTCCGGCGACTATTCTAAGTCCGGTGAATACCCTCAGTTGTGACCCGGTGATTGGGCTAGCGGCTTTTCAGCAGCATTAACCCGGCATTCTCACTCATTTTGACATTGCGAAGGAAGCTCATACCCAGGAGTATTTCTGCTGGATAGTCACCTGGCAACACGGCCGCCAGCACATTGTTAACCTGGATATCACCCACGTCGACCCGCTTGATCATGACCTGTCGCGAGTCCACCGCACCGCTGGCGGTCGTTGCTTGCATGGGCTTGGCCCGGCTCATATCGAGCCCCAAGGCGACGGCGTGACGGCTGTTCATCGCCAGAATAGTGGCCCCGGTGTCAATCAGAAAGCTCACCGGTACACCGTTGATTGAACCGGTGGTGTGGTATTGGTTGTTGGCGCGGCGAATCGCCACTGTCGTCGGCACGTGATCGGTAAATTCGGCGCTGATATAGCTGCTTAAATCCAGCTGCAGGGTCTCGCCGTCCACAGCAATAGAGGCCCCACGGCTGTCAGCGCTCAGGAGCAAGACACCTTCGAGTGAACGTTGGCCGATTTTTAGTAACTGCTGCTCGCCGTTGATGTTTAGCACCGCTGCGTTTTTGAACAAACCGACAACCTCGATCTGGACGGTCTCGGATGCGGCTACCAGCCCTGGCGCGCTGAGCAGCCACCAAATAATCCATACACGCGCCATTAAGACGTCTCCTGCACCCCCTTCACGGCATGCCAAGGCCCAAAGCCAGCGCCTGAATAATGATCAGGCTAAAAAACCCAGCCGCCACGTCATCAAGCATGATGCCCCAACCACCGGGCAGGCGTTGATCCAACCAGCTCACTGGCCAGGGTTTAAGAATATCGAACAACCGAAACAGAATGAAGCCGATGAAGGGCCAGTACCAGCCAACCGGCAGCATAAACAGTGTCACCCAAACGCCGACAAATTCATCGAACACGATACAGGCTGGATCCTTAACCTGCATCTCGGTCGCGACGCGACCACATAACCAGATCCCGAACGGTATGCAGGCCAGAACAAAAAGGCCATAAGCCATCACCGACAACTCCTGCAGCGGAATCCATAATAACACTGCCAGTACGCTGCCCATGGTGCCCGGCGCCTTTGGCGCCAGTCCGCTACCAAAACCTGTGGCCAGCAAATGCCACGGATTCGTCAGGGCTTTATAGTTTCTTGGGGTCATGATCGCCTCCTTAAAAGTGCGCGTAACCACGGCGTGCCACGGGTACCGGCTGACCCGTAGTGTCAAAAACCTGGACCCCGCCCCCTACAACGACTCGGCCTATTCTGGTGATTTCCACCTGGGTCGCCAGTGCGACAGCGGCCACCGACTGCCGCTGGGCAATGCCGGCGGTGAATCCCAGCTCGTAGTCATCACCCCCCGCCAAGGCAAACTCGCGGCATCGCACTAAATCAAAATTTTCCAGTAAGGCGGCCGACAGAGGTAGCTGCTCTAGCGCTATTTCTATCCCGACCTCGCTGCGCGCAGCAACATGATCCAGATCAGCCAGCAGGCCGTCAGAAATATCGATCGCCGCCGTGGCTAGGCCACGCAAGGCCATCGCCGTCGCCAGCCTGGGCGTCGGATGTTGGTAGCGATCCAGCAACATCGACGACCGTGACCCGTCCGCTTGTAACTGTGCCAAGCCGCCGGCAGCGTTGCCAAGATGCCCGGTGATATAAACATCGTCGCCTAGCTGCGCGCCATCACGGCGTAGCGCCTGGCCCGCAGGCACTGTACCCAACACAGTAAAGGTCAGCGATAAAGGCCCGGAAGAGAGATTGCCACCGATCAGCGGAATCGCATACTGGTCGATTAATTCACGGAGATGGTCCGCGAAGGGCGCGAGCCAGATGTCAGTGGAAGATTGAGCATCCAGCGTCAATGCCAGCGTGCAGGTTAATGGGCAAGCACCCATGGCCGACAAATCACTGAGATTGGCCACCAATGCGCGATGGGCGACGACCGCCGGTGCGGCACCTAGGGGAAAATGCACACCAGCCGTCAGGGTGTCCGTCGAGATACACACTTCCTGGCCCGCGGGCACACTGAAAATGCCGCAGTCATCACCGGGACCCAGCAGGATAGCGGAGCTCGTCGTCGTGATAAGCCCAGCAAAGTACCGCTCAATAATCGAAAATTCGCGGCGAGGATCCGTCATCAAGGCCTCATCACTACAACTATCAAACGAGTCTTAGCGACCACGTTCACTAGTCCGGTGATCTTTAGCCAGCCGATCTAGGATGGAATTTATGTACTTGTGGCTCTCGGTGGCACCAAATTGGCGGGCCAGCTCAATACCCTCATTGATCACCACTCGATAGGGCACGTCGATCCGATGCACCAACTCAAAACAACCGATAAACAAAATCGCCTTTTCAATCGGGTCTAGGGCGTCGAAGGATCGGTCTAACGTCGGCGTGATGAGCGCCATCAGCTCGCGCCGGTGAACGGTCGTACCCGACAGCAATTCGTGGAAATACTCGGTATCCACCCGCTTCATATCGTGATCCTGGAGAAACTGTTCCTCCACCGATGCCACGGAACAATCGTTCAGCTGAATCTGATAATGAGCCTGCAGCGCAAAGCGTCGCGCCTTGCTTCTCGCCGAAGGGGTTTTAGTCAGGTCTTTCGGCACCGGTTTATGTTTGGCGCCGCTGGCCGACACGGGCTTCTTCACGCCCGGAATGAGATCGTCCTGGTCTTTAATCGTCACACCAATTGCCGCATCAAACTGACCATCTCAAGGGCCGTCATCGCCGCATCGATACCCTTGTTACCGGCTTTCGTGCCAGATCGCTCAATCGCCTGCTCAATAGTGTCAGTGGTCAACACCCCGAAGGCGATGGGCACTGAGTTCGCCAACGCAATATGGGCAATACCACTGGCACATTCACCGGCGACAAATTCAAAATGTGGTGTCCCGCCACGAATTACCGCGCCCAAAGTAAGAATCGCATCAAATTCACCTTTTTCGGCAACCGCTTGGGTGGCCAGCGGCATCTCGAAAGCACCAGGCACCCGAATCACGGTGATATTGCTGTCGTCAACGCCATGGCGTTTGAGCGTATCCAGCGCGCCCGCGAGCAAACCCTCGACCACAAAGCCGTTGAATCTCGCTACGATGATCGCAAATTTGGCGTCACTCGCCGAGAAATCACCTTCTATTACCATGCTCATATGTTTTCCTGCTGCAAATAATCAATTATACCCACTTAAGGCTTCTTGGCTTCTACCTTCATCGTCAGGCGTAAATCCTGACCGACACGTCGGACATCGGCAATATCCAGCTCCACCAGATCGTCCATAGTAGCAATTGTCGGTAGATTTAGTAATGACCGAGCATCGTGCCCCATCATTCGAGGCGCAATATACATCACAATTTCATCCAGCAACCCCGATTGCACCAAACCACCCGCTAACGTCGCACCACATTCGAACAGAACCTCGTTACAGTCCTGAGCACCGAGGTTCAGCAGCAGATCGCGGATATCCAACCGTCCATCAGCGCCGCGAGCCAAGCCCAGCACCGACAAATGCGCAGGCGCTTCGGCAACACGATCCTGACCACAGGCAATCTGGGTCTGTGGCTGCGTCAAGACCTTCGCTGTCAACGGAATGCGTAGATTGCTATCCATCACGATCAAGGGTCGAACAACGCTGGCCGAGAGTTCAGCAAACTCGACGTTCAGATCGGCGGCGCGGACTGTCAGCGCTGGGTCATCGGCAATCACTGTCTCTACGCCGGTGACAATCGCCGAGCTACGGGCTCGAAGACGCTGCACATCTTGCCGGGCCGCAGATCCGGTAATCCACTGACTGCTGCCATTGGCTAAGGCTGTCTTGCCATCCAGACTCATGGCTAATTTAAGTCGAACATAGGGCATACCCGTGGTAAAGCGCTTGATATGCCCCGGGTTCAGCGCTCGAGCTGACGCCTCCAATACGGGGCCCACTACGTCAATACCGGCCGCCACCAGCTTCTCGAGACCCTTGCCACAATTCCCTGGATGAGGATCGGTCATGGCATAGACCACGGTCTTGATCCCTGCCTTTATCAAGCTGTCAGCACAGGCCGGTGTGCGGCCAACAAAACTACAAGGTTCCAGGGTTACATAGGCGGTCGCATCACGGGCCTCGGTACCGGCAAACTTAAGCGCGTTGGCTTCCGCGTGCCCATGACCGGTCTGCAGATGAAATCCGCGGGCGATAATCTGGCCGGCCTTGACCAACACACAGCCGACCCGTGGGTTCGGTTGTGCTGTATAGAGGCCGCGTTCAGCCTCACGTAAGGCCTCAGCCATGAAAGTCTCGTGGTTCATGCTCTGATCACTCGTCGCGCTTTATCTTGCCTGCATCCAGGCGTTCGATCTCTTCTCGAAATTCATTGATATCCTGAAAGCTGCGGTAAACAGAGGCGAACCGAACATAAGCCACGTCATCCAGGTCTCGTAATTCATCCATCACGAGCTCACCCACACTGAGAGTATTCACTTCCGGCTCACCGGTAGCTCGCAGCCGGTGCTTGATCCGATTGATCGTCAACTCAACCCGCTCCAAGCTTACCGGGCGCTTCTCAATGGCTCTCAAGATACCACTTCGCAACTTGGTCTCGTCGAAGGGCTGCCGACTTCCGTTACTCTTGATGACCCGGGGTAACAACAGCTCGGCGGACTCAAACGTGGTAAACCGCTCGCCACACTCCTGACATTCACGCCGGCGTCTAACCTGATCGCCATCGGCTACCAAACGGGAATCAATCACCTTGGTCTCGCTATGACTACAAAAAGGGCAATGCACAATAGGCTTCCCGGCTGGAAAACCGCCATTCTACTCTAAACCGGCGAAGCTGGCACCGATGCGTTGAAACACTCAGGGGCGTATCTGTTAAACTCGGCTTTTTTTCTGGGTCAATTATCCATGGCACAATACGTTTACACCATGTCCAGAGTCGGCAAGGTCGTCCCGCCGAATCGCGTTATCCTGAAGGATATCTCTTTATCCTTTTTTCCAGGGGCTAAAATTGGCGTCCTGGGCCTCAACGGCGCCGGTAAATCTACGCTGCTGAAGATTATGGCAGGTCTTGACCTGGAAATTTTGGGCGAAGCCAGACCCCAGCCAGATCTGAAAATTGGTTATTTATCTCAGGAACCGGAACTGGATGCGAGCCGCGACGTTCGCGGCAATGTGGAAGACGGCGTGCGGGAGCTCAAAGATCTGATCGACGCTTTCAACGAAATCAGTGATAAATTTGCCGAACCCATGTCTGATACGGAGATGAGCGATCTCCTTGAACAACAGGGAGACCTGCAACTCAAGATCGACGCTGCCGATGGCTGGGACCTGGAACGCAAACTCAATATCGCCGCCGACGCCTTGCGCCTACCCCCATTTGACGCTGACGTCACGACGCTATCTGGCGGCGAAAAACGTCGAGTCGCCTTGTGCCGCTTGTTGATGTCCAATCCCGACATGCTCTTGCTGGACGAGCCCACCAACCATCTGGATGCGGAAAGCGTGGCCTGGCTCGAACATTACCTGCAGGACTTTCCTGGCACCGTGGTCGCCATTACCCACGACCGGTACTTTCTCGACAACGCCGCGGGTTGGATTCTAGAGCTGGATCGTGGCTATGGTATCCCCTTTGAAGGGAATTACTCCGCTTGGCTCGAAGACAAAGACCGCCGTCTGGAAATGGAAGATAAGCGCGAAGGTGCGCGCCAGAAAACCATCAAAGCCGAACTGGAATGGGTCAGGACTCAACCCAAGGCTCGGCATGCCAAAAACCGCGCCCGCTTGGCTCGCTTTGAAGAGCTTAACGGCCAGGAATTTCAGCGCCGCAGCGAGACCCTGGAATTGTACATTCCACCCGGACCCCGACTGGGCGATGTCATCCTTGAGGTTGAAAATGTTAGCAAAGGGTTCGGCGATCAACTACTGATCGACGATTTGAGTTTCAGCGTGCCCAAGGGGGCCATCGTCGGCATTATCGGCGGTAACGGCGCCGGCAAGTCTACCCTGTTCCGAATGATCAGCGGCACCGATCAGCCTGACAGCGGTACGGTACGTTTAGGTGAAACCGTCGTCCTTGGTCATGTGGATCAGAGTCGCGACAGTCTCTCAGACGACAAAAATGTCTGGGAAGAAATTTCAGAAGGTAATGAGGTGATCCAGATCGGTCGCTACGAGACGCCTTCTCGCGGCTATGTCAGTCGCTTCAACTTCAAAGGTGGGGATCAGCAGAAGCTGGTGAAAAATCTTTCTGGCGGTGAACGCAATCGCGTGCACTTGGCAAAACTGCTAAAGAAGGGCGCGAATTTCCTGCTGCTAGACGAACCCACTAACGACTTGGACGTGGAGACCTTACGGTCCCTGGAAACAGCCATCGAAGCCTATCCAGGGACTTTGATGGTGATCTCTCACGATCGCTGGTTCCTCGACCGGATTGCCACCCACATCCTCGCCTTCGAAGGTAACAGCACGGCGGTTTGGTTTGATGGCAACTATTCTGAATATGAAGAAGACCACCGCAAACGCCAGGGTGACAAGGGCCCGACCCGAGTCAAGTACAAGAAGCTGGCCTGAGTTTAGGAAACCGAGGATTCAGGCAACCGCGGGCTCAGGCGCCAATGGCTTCAAGGGCCTCTTGGAGCTTGCTGACGCCGGTGATCTGCATGCCTTTGATCGGTTGTTTAGGCAAGTTGGCCTTCGGCACGATGGCGTGCCGAAAGCCGTGCTTCGCTGCCTCTCGCAATCGATCCTGACCGTTCGGCACGGGTCTGATTTCACCGGATAAACCCACCTCGCCGAAACAGATCAGATCCATGGGTAGCGCCTTGTCTCGAAAACTTGAGACCACGGCTAACAGGAGCGCCAGATCACTGCTGGTTTCTGTCACGCGAATACCACCCACCGCATTAACGAAGACATCCTGATCGCCCACCTGCAGGCCACCATGGCGATGCAGCACGGCCAGCAGCATGGCCAATCGATTCTGCTCAAAACCTACCGCCACTCGCCGAGGATTACCCAGGGCACTGGCATCCACTAGCGCTTGAGCTTCAACTAACAAGGGTCGCGTGCCTTCCCAAACGACCATAACAATACTGCCAGGCGCCGCCTCCTCACCTCGAGACAAGAAGATCGCCGAGGGGTTTGACACTTCAGCCAGGCCCTTCTCGGTCATGGCAAAAATACCTAATTCGTTGACGGCACCAAAGCGATTTTTACTGGCGCGCAAGGTGCGATAGCGACTGTCGTTCTCGCCTTCGAGCATCACGAAACAATCAATCATATGCTCCAACACTCTTGGGCCGGCGAGGTTGCCTTCCTTGGTCACATGACCCACCAATAACAAGATCGTGTCGGTACGCTTGGCGTGCTGGATCAACATAGAAGCGCTCTCTCGCACTTGGGCAACACCGCCAGGGGCCGATTCCACACCATCCATGTACATTACCTGAATCGAGTCAATCACGATTAATTTGGGCTTCATCTCATCCCAGGTCGCACAAATCGCTTCCACGTTGGTCTGCGCCATGACGTTGAGCTTATCAACCGGCAATTGCAGCCGTCGGGCCCGCATCGCGATCTGCGCCAAACTTTCTTCACCAGTGACATACAACGCCGAGTGTTGCTCGGCGAGCTTACACAATGTTTGAATCAGCAACGTACTCTTGCCAGCCCCTGGGCTGCCGGAGATTAACACCGCCGAACCGGGCACTAGACCACCCCCCAGCACACGATCAAACTCACCAGAACCGGTGGCCAGCCGCGGCACATCCTGAGCTGACACCTCGCCAAGAATACTGGCAGCGGCCAGTTGGCCGGCAAAACCCTGCTTTCTGGCGCTGCGAGCCGTATCTTCAATCGACAGCCGAGTCATGGTATTCCATGCCTTGCAGTCACCACACTGTCCCTGCCATTTGGCGTATTCAGAGCCACAATCACTGCAGACATAAACTGTTTTTGACTTGGCCATCAGTGCCGCCTGTATTGTCCGTTTGATTGAAAATTATCAGTCTCTGCCGTTAGTGGGCGCTTACTCATCAACCAATTCACGCTGCACTCTGGCGGTCAGACCGGACATCAGGGTATAGCCAATGGAGCCCACTAATGCTGCCACTTCATCGACCGGTAGTGCCCGGCCCCACATCTCGGCTCGCTCATTGGGAGCTGTCGGCAGGTCACCCACATCCACCATCAAGGTATCCATGGAAACTCGGCCTACAATCGGTCGCCGCTGGCCATTGATCCAAACCGGCATTTGCACCGGGACTTCCCGTGGATAACCATCAGCATAGCCGATGCCCAACACTGCAATACGGGTATTTTTCGGCGCGCGCCAGATACTGCCATAACCAATCGTCTCTCCCGCTGCCACGGCCTTAACCGAGAGCACCGGTGCTGTCAGGGTCATCGCCAGACGTAAGTCAGCCACATTATTGTTCGCCGGAGAACTGCCATAAAGCATAATGCCTGGGCGAATCCAGTCATAATGACTCTCAGGCCAACCGAGGATAGCCCCTGAATTTGCCAGACTGCGAGGTATGCCCAAGTCTTTGGTTAGGGCCTCAAACAATGCCAACTGGGCACTATTTTCTGGATGCGCAAGACGCTCAGCGTTGGCGAGGTGACTCAAGACGCAGGTCACATTGAATTCGCCACTGGTGATGATGGCCTGAAACGCCACCGGCGAAAATCCTAACCGGTGCATGCCTGTATCGAGCTTGAGCCAGACCGGCAGGTCGCGACTGCCCTGATCGGACAACAGATCGAGCTGATACTGGCTATGCACGGTCGGCGTCAGCGCAGCTTGTCGACAAGCCTCGAGTTCTTGCAGGTCGTTAAAGCCATGCAACACAATAATGGGCTGCTTGACACCCTGGGCACGCAATTGTTGGCCTTCAGCAACTCGAGCGACACCAAAAGCGTCGACCCTTTGCAGGCGAGATGCCAGACCCAGCATGTCATGCCCGTAGGCGTTGCCTTTGACCATCGCCAACAATTGACTATGGGGCGAACAGGCGCGGGCAAGATCGAGATTGTGTTGAATCCCTCGAACGTGGATTCTCGCGATGGGCGAACTACTCATAGAAGCTACTCACAGAAGTTACTCATAGAAGCGGCGCATATGAGTGGCTCATCCGAGCGACTCATAGAGGCTACTCATACATGTAATCATCATAACCCTGAGCCAGATCCTCAAACTTGGTGTACTGGCCAATAAACGCCAGCTTCTTGCGACCAATAGGACCATTTCGTTGTTTCAGGATAATCGCCTCAGCGACGCCTTTTTCGGCGTCGTCGTGATAAACCTCGTCTCGATAGATCGCCAGAATAACATCCGCATCCTGCTCGATGGCGCCAGACTCTCGCAGGTCAGACATGATCGGACGCTTGTCGGGTCGCTGCTCCAGACCTCGGTTGAGCTGAGACAGAGCAACCAACGGACACTCAAACTCCTTGGCTATCCCCTTCAGCCCACGAGAAATTTCAGAGATTTCTGTCGCTCGATTCTCCGAGCCGCCCGTCACCTGCATCAATTGCAGATAGTCCACCACGATCAAGCCGATAGGACCGTGTTCACGGACAATCCGTCGACATCGAGAGCGAATTTCATTGGGCGATAGGGCCGAGGAATCATCGATAAACAACGGCTTGTCGTTCAACAACGTGACCGCTGATGTGAGTCTTGGCCAGTCTTCGTCGCTCAACTGTCCGCTTCGAATTTTTGATTGGTCTATTCGCCCGAGAGACGACAGCATACGCATGATCAATGAATCCGCTGGCATCTCCATACTAAACACCAAGACTGGCTTGTCACCGGCTATCACGGCATTTTCTGCAACGTTCATCGCGAAACTGGTCTTCCCCATGGATGGTCGTCCAGCGACAATCACCAGGTCACCCTTCTGCAGGCCCATGGTCATTTCATCGATATCACGAAAGCCTGTACTCAGTCCCGTCAGCGAGCCTTTGGTTTGAAACAACTCATCGATGCGCTCAACAGCCTTGGTCAGAACACTACGTACTGGCTGAGGGCCTCCGCTTGAGGGCCGCGAATCGCCGATTTGGAAAACTTTGGATTCCGCCAGATCGATCAGCGTCGCACTATCGCGACCGTCGGGATTAAAACCACTATCGGCAATCTCATGGGCGACCGAGATCAGCTTACGAACGGTGGCACGTTCAACCACAATGGTGGCATAGGCGCGGATATTTGAGGTGGTGGGAATACTGTTGGCAAGATCAGACAAGTAGGCAATACCACCGACATTGCTGAGCTCATTGACAGCACTCAAGGCCTCAGAGATGGTAATGATATCAAGGGGTTTGTTCTGTTCCGCCATGCTTGCCATGCAGCGAAATATCACTCGATGATCGCCACGATAGAAATCCTCGGCGGTCAACAAACCTGAAATATGGTCGAACGCCTGCTCGTCGAGCATTAAGCCGCCGAGAACGGACCGTTCAGCCTCCAACGAGTGGGGGGGAACCTTGAGGGTCGCGGTGTTGATGTCGTCTGTTGCTATAGCCAAAAGTGTCGCCGCGCTGAAGGATGAGCCAGGTAGGATAGAGTACCCTGCGAAAAGAAACTTTCAATAGCAAAATATCTCGGGCGCCTCTCGAGCAAGACCCCCACACTTCCAGAACTTGTATGAGGCCAACCTGATCCCGTTTCCGGCGACTCCTGGCTTGGCAGCCAGTCTAAAACGCCATTACGGGATCACGCCATCAATCACGCCATCAATCACGCCTCGGCGATGACACCGACTTTGAGCTTCACATTGACTTCAGTATGCAAGTGGATATCAACTTCATGCTCACCCAGGTCACGGATCGGACCTTCAGGCATACGCACTTCACTCTTCTCTAGCTCAAACCCTTGAGCCGCTACCGCGTCAACGATATCGCGAACAGTGATTGAGCCAAACAGCTTGCCTTCATCGCCGGCCTTAGCCGTGATAGTGACTTCCAAGGCGCTGATTTTCGCACCACGAGCCCGGCATTCTGCCAACTTCTCGTCAGCCAACTTTTGCAGCTCGACCCGTCGAACTTCGAAAGAAGCAACATTTTCTTTCGTCGCTGGCACAGCTTTCTTTTGTGGCATCAGGTAATTACGCCCGTAGCCAGACTTGACCGTCACCTTGTCGCCCAGATCACCTAGGTTAGCAACGCGTTCTAACAGAATAACTTCCATATCTTACACCTCTCGATCAGATCGAAATTTCTTTCTCAATTCAAACCAGCTATCCATCAATGCCAGCGATGCTAACAAGGGTGAAACTAGCTGATACATGATTATCAACACTACATAGAAGCCACCCAGCCAATGACCGGACAACCCCTTCATGGCAACCAGCCAGTGCACCAGGCCAATTGCCGCCATGACCAAAGGTACCGTTAACAACGGCACCCAGCGCAACGCTTGCGGCGTACCAATTACAACGCAGACCAGCAGCAGCACTACAATGCCAGCGGCTAATGGTGCCGGCATACGTAGCTGGTGAAACTCAGTCTGTAATCCGCCAGGATGATATAACTGGCTCTGCCATGATCTCGCCAAAACCAGAAAACCGATCATGGCATACGCCTGACCCATGGCAAACAAACCCATAATCACCTGTCGCGTCAGCTGCTGAGTCTCGACCGAATCAGTTTGTTGAGCACTACCATCAGCCGTCAGCTTCAAGTACCACTCCACAAGCATCGTCAAATCTTCTGCCACCAGTAACTCAAAGATGAGACTACTGGCGCCTGCAACAACGACCACGGCACCTAACACTAGCGCCCAAGATTGGGTGCTGCGCAAGATCGACGCCAGGCAAACCATGCCCATCAGGCCCATCAACGGACCTGGGTCACCGGTGGTGACATACAGCCCGATGAGCGGGATACATGCCAACAGCAACAGCATTAACCCTTCATTGACGCCCTTGCGTAGCAGCACCAAACAAACGATCGCCGCACTAAACCAATGACCTAACGGTAGCAATGCTAGCCCGACACAGACTGCCATCGCCTGAAGCCGACCTCGCATCACGAATTCAGCCAGGGCACGCATGCTAATTGCTCTCAGTAGTTAGCGGAAACTTAGCAGGAAGTCTGAAATAACGACGACTTACTTGTGCCCATCGGTAAAAGGGATCAGAGCGAGATAACGCGCACGCTTAACGGCTTTCGCCAATTGACGCTGGTATCTGGCTTTAGTGCCCGTAATACGACTCGGAACGATCTTGCCTGTCTCTGAGACATATTGCTTGAGCATTTCGATGTCTTTGTAGTCAATCTCGGTTACGCCTTCAGCTGTAAACCGGCAAAACTTTCTTCTTCGATAAAATCTTGACATGACGCTCTCCGGTTAGCTGACTTCTTCTGAATCGGCTGTTGTTTCTTCAACGGCCACGGGCGCCGGAGCACGAGGCGCCGGTACGTCGTCTCGCTCTTTACGCTCGCGACTCTCGCGCTCGACCTTCATAATGGGCGAATCTTCCGTCTCAGGACCCTTACGGCTCATGATCAGGTTGCGCAAAACAGCGTCGTTAAAGCGGAAAGCCGTGTTCAGTTCCTCGAGAACCTCTTTGCCACATTCGACATTGAGCAAGGCGTAATGGGCTTTATGGATTTTGTTGATCGGGTAGGCTAACTGACGACGACCCCAATCTTCGACGCGGTGAACCTGGCCACCACCGTCGGTAATCATGTTGGAGTAACGCTCTACCATTCCTGGGACCTGCTCGCTTTGATCAGGGTGCACCAGAAACACTATTTCATAATGTCTCATTCAAGACTCCTTTCGGGTTAATGCTTCCCAGCACGCGAGATTCGCGGCGGTGAAGCAAGGAGAAAACTGGGGGCGCATTGTAGCGATACACCGACAGAAATTCAAACCTTGTTCGTTTTTATTATTTTTAGCCTCGGCGTTACTCGCTCAAAACAGACGGCAGTGCCGCATGTAAGCGCTGCCGGACCGCCTCATACAGACAAATGCCCGTCGCCACGGAAACATTAAAACCCAAGTTCACGTAGGGCATAGGGATATTGACGAGATAATCACAGGCCTTGGTTGTTCGATCACGCATCCCGCGCTCCTCGGAACCCATGACAATCGCCACATTACCGCTCAGATCTACTTGCTCTATCGCCTGATCGGCTTCCAGTAACGTCCCGACGATCCAGATACCTCGTTGCTTGAGCTGCTCAATACAGCGAACCAGATTCACTACCTGCACCACTGGCACGATAGAGGCCCCACCCGAGGCGGTTTTGGCAGCCGCGGCATTCAACGGCGCGCTATTGTCTTTCGGCACTATCACGCAATGTACGCCCAACGTCGCGGCGCTACGCAGGCAGGCGCCAAAATTTCGCGGATCAGTCACTCCATCCAAGACCAAGAGCAACAACCCTTCCGTATTGGCCTCGAGAATCTGGTCCAAGGCTTTCTCACCAAGCATCACCATTGGCGCCACGGTCAGTGCGACGCCTTGATGACTGATACTGGTCATCTCATCTAACGCTCTGTCAGCAACCCGCTGTACCGGTATTGCAGCGGACTCCGCCAGCTCGACCAAAGCCTCGACCCGTCGAGACAAAGGACCTTCACGTACCGTGAGGGTATGCACCCCCTGCTTGCCTGCCAGCAACCGGCTTTCCACAGAATTAATGCCGAACAGAACATCTGTAACCGCAGCATCTTTCATTTGCGCCGCCTGCGCTTAGGCGCGTCGACTTTTTCAGCGGCGCTGACATCAGACGGCGCCTTGGGCTTGGGCTTGGGCTTGGGATTGGCCTTGGGCTTTGATTTAGACTTCGGCTGGTCATTCGCCGGAACTTTGGCTTTAGCTTTAGCTTTGGCCTTGGCTTTTGGTCGAGGCTTGCCGTCATGTTTTGCGCCAGACTTAGCGTTCGTTTTCGACCTAGACCCGGCTCCACCCTTGACCACATTTTTGTGGGCCTTACGGCGACTAGTCAGCGGCTCATGGGATATCAGCTCAAAATCCATTTTACGTTCTGTCACATTGACTCGGGCAACTTCGACACTGACGGTATCGCCCATCCCATAGGTCACCCCGGTTCGCTCACCCACGAGCGTCTGGCTCTGCTGATCAAATTGGTAGTAGTCGCCAGCCAGCGTGCTGACATGGACCAGGCCTTCCACAAAAACGTCCACCAACTCAACAAAAAAACCAAACTTGGCGACGCCAGTGATAACGCCGTCATGAATATCGCCAACACGATCACTCATGTAGTCGCACTTAATCCACTCCAACACTTCATAAACCGCCGCATCCGCACGGCGCTCCACCAAAGACGTATGTTCACCCAGCGCCATTACCTCTAGGGCCTCATAGGGGTAGTAGCTGGCCTTAGCCGGCTTGCCGAAGCGCAAGATCCAATCACTCAGTGTTGGACCGTGAATCACGCTCTTGATGAGGCGATGCATCAGCAAGTCAGGGTAACGTCGGATCGGCGAGGTGAAATGCGCGTATTCCTTATAGCCCAGACCAAAGTGACCCTTGTTTTCAGGCTGGTAAACGGCCTGATTCATGGAGCGCAACAAAGCCATCTGTAACACGTGGCTATTCTTCTTCTCCCGCAATTGACTGATCACCTGTTGGTAATCGCGGGTTGTGGGGTTCTCGCTATCTTCCATGGTGACATTGAAGCGACCCAGAAAACCACGCAGCAACTCTACTTTTTCGGCAGTGGGCGGCTCATGAACTCGAAACAGCCCCGGCTTGCCGTGCTTCACAATAAATTGCGCGGCACAAACATTGGCGCAAAGCATGCACTCTTCGATGATGCGATGGGCGATATTTCGGCTACGAGGTGAAATGGAGCTGACACTACCCTTCTCATCAAAGAAAAATTGCAACTCTGTGGATTCGAACTCAAGGGCACCGCGCTCGTGGCGCTTCTCCATCAAGACATCAAATAAATCGCGCAAATCCAGCAGCTTCGGGATCAACTCTGGATGATCGAAGGCCTCTGAGGGCGAATTGATCAGACCGGCGACATCGGTATAGGTCAGACGCGCGGCTGAACGGATCACTGCCTCATAAAATTTGTACGCTGTGACCCGCCCTTTGGCGGAGATCTGCATATCGCAGACTATAACCAGTCGGTCAACATAGGGATTGAGTGAACACAGGCCATTCGACAGCTTTTCTGGCAGCATCGGCACCACATATTGCGGGAAATACACCGAGGTACCACGAGCAAATGCCGCCTGATCCAGCGCCGAACCTACTTCCACGTAGTGCGCCACATCGGCGATCGCCACCCGCAATTGCCAGCCACCTCGAGATTTCGGCTCACAGAGCACCGCATCGTCGAAGTCTCGCGCATCTTCACCATCAATGGTCACAAACGGCAGTTCGCGCAGATCCTGACGACCCACCAGATCCTTTTCTCTGACTTGGCTTGGCATGCATGCAAGCGTA